>ENA-ORLM01001323-ORLM01001323.1-human-gut-metagenome-genome-assembly--contig:-NODE-1323-length-16294-cov-5.475427_pt1 | contig 16294 bp, 19 predicted proteins | sample MGYA00243063_ERZ508815 | MGnify/ENA primary metagenome ERZ508815 (study PRJEB26277, sample SAMN04329768) | human gut metagenome | biome: human-associated habitat | host: Homo sapiens | place: USA...
AATGGCATATTCCTTGCACACCGATGCCGCCGTTCTCTCAAATCGCCTGGTTTTTTTCTGCATTTGCATCGCCTCCTCGCAAAAACGCGTTCGCCGCATTGTTTACGTACAGTATATCATATTTTCAAAAAATTCGCAAGCCTTTTTACAATTATTTTCACAGTTTGCATCAAAAAAGACGACCGCCCGCATGTCACGGGCAGCCGTCTTTGATTGGTTGTGCAATTTTATGTAATGCGAAATCGTTACGCCTTGGATTCTTCCTTTTCATCATTATCGTCAGAAGCAGAATCAGCCTCTACCGAAACGGTTTCCTTTGCCGGTTCTTCTACAGCAACAGGAACCAGCTTGTCCCGACGGTACGATACCATGAAGGCACGCACGACTGCAAATACCAGATATGCTACAAGCAGAAGTGCTTCTACGATAAGCATCGGACGAATCATGTTGGAAATCGCGTTGGATACAGAACTGGAAACGCTGCCGCTTGCCGGCACCAGAATGTTGTACGCATTGGTGTACGATGCAGTTTCAAAGTAATCGTCTGCGGTTTCGTTGACATCATTGATCAGCTGATTCATCTTGTCGCAAACGTTCTTCATGTCTGTTTCTACTTTTTCTTCTTCCTTTTTGCTTCCCAGCGGGGTGTTCTGCAACTTGTCCAGACGTGTCTGATAATCGCTGATCTGCTGCTGCAAAGAAGAAACACTGCTCTGTGCATCAGTCCGCTGTGTGATCAGATCGTCATATGCAGTAGACGGCTGTGTCAGAACGGTTCCGGTATTGTCAGCAGAACCGCCTGCCATAACTACCATGGAATCCTTTTTGTAGTTGTTGATAGAATCGGTGATCGTGCTCAGCCGTTCCTTGGCACTGTTCAGGCTGCGGTTCAGGCTGTCAATACGATACTGATAATATGTTGCCAGAGAATCCTTGTCCTTGGTAACATTCTTGCCCATGATGTAAGAATACAGGCTGGAATAGTCTACGCTCTGCAAAGTTGCTGTTGCTTCACTCAGGTCAGAGAAGGTATAGCCGGTCTTTGTAGAACGGAAGCGGGTGTTGTCGTTGGAGGACAAAGAAGAAATATACTTCTTCAGAGAATCCAGACTGCTGGACAGTACATCCAGTGCCTGCGGGTAATCATAACCGGTATAATCTACAGCAGTCAAAGCATCACCGAATGCCTGATTATATCCGTAAGTCTGCATAAAATAGATCTTGTAGTTGTTCAGCATGGTGTTCAGGAAATCCGCTGCCTGAGAGCGGGACATACCGGAATCACCATAGGAGAACTGTACCTCAAACTGTGTCGGGAAATAGGAAACGTCCATGATCTTCTGTGCTGCTTCAATAGAGTTCGTGTTGGAAAAAACACTTTCATAAGCAGTCAGTTTGTCGATGGCATCTTCCGGAACCACACCGGAAACGGTGATATTATTCCGGATCGCATCTGTTTTTTTGACATCCATGTTCAGATCCGAAAGCGTTTCTTCAATGATCGCCGGCGACTTCAGGGAGTTCGCATTAAACTCGTTTCCGTTCGGGTCCAGGCCGTTTTCAATGCCGTCAAAAGTGAATCCCACCATTGCAGTCAGCGGGCTTGCCTTGCTGCTGGACACTACTATAGAACCGCCGAATACCAATCCTGCCAAAATGACAGCAACCAGCACCCACGGCAAAAAATACTTTTTCAGCTGCCGGAAGATCTCAACTACCGGAATGGTAATGGTGTCTTCTTCCTGTGTGTTCATGCTTCCCAGCTGTGCCGCAATTTCTTCCAATTCCGGCGTTTTTTCTCTGCTTTTTTTACTCATTCTGTAATACTCCTAATGTAATTGGATTGGAATTGTTTCTGCCCGTATCATTGCACGACCGCAGCCAATTCCGAGAAAATGATCTGCAACCGCATACCTTCGGAAATACATCGGTATGCTCTTTTTATTATAACACATTTTAAAAGGGCTGTAAACCGGATATTTTTTCAAAAAAGTTCCTGCAAATCCTTGAAAAAACAGCAAATTTCACAAGAAATGATACAAAGGCAGTCGTTTTAAGGAAACACGGTTTTGACAGAAACGGAATTTCTGTGGTATAATATCGGCAAAAGGAGGCCTTGTCACCATGCCATATCTGATCTATGTGCTGCACTGCACAGGAGATACCCTGTACACCGGCATCACCCCAGACCTGCGGCGGCGAATGCGGCAGCACTGCGGGCAGCTTGCCGGCGGTGCCAAATACACCAGGAGTCATCCGCCGGAGGAACTGCTGCAAGTGTGGAGCACAGAAACCCGCACTGCTGCTGCACGATTTGAATACGCTTTCAAGCAGCTGCCCCGCAGCCAGAAGCTGCTGCTTCTGGAATCACCGGAGCAGTGGCAGACCGTTCTGCCGGAACTGGCAGAGGAAACCTACCTGCCCGCAGAGCATCTGCCTCTGCAAAGCTATCTGTCCCGATCATGAACGGAACGATTTTTTCCGCTGATATTGCAGTTCTTCCGGCAGGAAACCACTTCTCGCCAATGCATAAGTCACCCAGACCACTGCCGGCGGCAGCAGGTTCCACACTGCCAGAAATACTGTCTTTCCCCACGACAGGGACGAAGCTGTCACGTCTGCACTGCACAGATTGCACAGCTGCAAAAACGGAGCATTCAACAGCTTGTACCACCGATACCACGTATCCGGCAGCACACCGGCTCTCGCCAGCAGCAGAGAGATACCCAGCAGCAAAAACGGCAGCAGCACCGAGCCGCTGTAAAACAGCTGGACGGCAATCGTATTTTTCCGCTTTTTGTGCTGGTCTTCGCGGGAGCGGCTCAGGGCATAGTTGACACAGACACAGACCAGTACCGCAATGGTACAGATACAGCTGATGAGCCGAAACAGACCGCCGCCCACTGCCGAAAGCGTTACTGCCAGAAACAGACACAGGATCTCTGCAAACAAATCGCTGCCCAGAGCCTTTGCAAAATTTTTGAATTCCATATTCCACCTCCCATGGAAATGATTGATACGGCATATCTCTCCCGTCAGCGGGGATACTAGACACAGGGACAGAACCGTTGCTGACAGCGTTTCTGTCCATTCCCCGAAAAGGAGGTTCGACCGATGACTTCACAGGAACAACACGTACTGGACGAATTCTACAAGAATGCCGTTATGGGAGCCGATGCCACCAGCACCATTCTCCCCAAGGCAGACCACCCCGACCTGCGGCAGGAGCTCTGCAAACAGCTGGAATTCTACCAGTCCCGCAAAGAGGAGATCCGCAGCCAAATGCAGCAGGCTCATGTGCAGCCAGTCCAGCAAAGCGACATGGCAAAGTTCTGGGCAAATGCCAATATTCAGCTGCACTGTCTGGGCGGGGCTTCTGCCAATGAGATCGCCAAGCTGATGCTCAAGGGCACCAACACCGGCGTGGTACAGCTGACGGAAGTGCTCCACAACAGTCCGGACATTTCCGACCAGCTGAAACGGCAGGGAAAAGCATTCGTCCGCCACGAGGAGGCGTACATGGAACGCCTCAAAGCCTACTTGTAATGACGAGGTGACACCATGAATCCGGAACAGGAAAAAGCCAGACAGAGTGCCGAGGCAGAGATGAAGATCTATACGCCTCACCAGGTGCTACAGGAAAAACGGGACAATATCGCTTTCGATAATGCCCCGGTCCGCATCTATGAACGGCCCTATCACCCCAACCAGCCTACCGCACCGTTGGGATAACTCCAGAGCCAGGGGTGCAGCTTCGCACTGCACCCGTACATCACGATTTTTTCTTGGCACACGCAGCACAGAGCCCGTACAGCACGGTTTTTGTATGGTCGATGACAAAGCCGTGGTGCTCCAGCAAGTGTTCCCCCAGCTGGTTCAGGTAATCACAGCTGACGTGAAACAACTGCCCGCACTGGGTACACTTCAAGTGAAAATGCTCCGTGCAGGCGTGGGGTTCTCCGGAGAGAAACTGATAGCAGGCACTGCTTTTTCCGTCCAGCACATATTTTCGCACAATGCCCTCTTCCACCAGCTGCTCCAGTGTCCGGTAGACCGTCGCCGTTCCCACCGGTGTTTCGTTGTCCTGCAAATGCCGCACCAGTTCCGCTACTGTGATGTGCCGTCCCGCACTGTTTTGCAGAAATGCCAGAATATATTCCCGCTGTTTCGTTTTATATGCCATAATGTTGTTCGCGTCCTTCCTAAGGCAATACCGCACAAAGAGCGTCTGGCGACTTTGCACGGTATTGCCCTAACAACTTACCAGTGAATCCAAATTGCCGCAGCAGACACCGTTTCCGGCATCTTGACTGCGGCAATTTCGTTGTATACAGGCAAAATCGTACAAGGAAAACACTGCATAAAGCCCGCCTGACGGCTTTATGCGGAGCTTCCTTATTCCTCGATCGTAACCTTTTTCATAACCTGCGGTTCCAGCGGCTTATCGTTGTAGTCGGTCTTGACGGAAGCAATTTCGTCTACCACGACCATGCCCTCTACGACCTTGCCGAATGCTGCATACTGTCCGTCCAGATGCGGAGCGTCTTCATGCATGATGAAGAACTGGGAGCCGGCAGAGTTGGGGTTCATGGCACGAGCCATGGAGAGTACGCCGCGGGTGTGCTTCAGGTCGTTCTTGACACCGTTTGCAGCGAATTCGCCCTTGATGTTCCAGCCGGGGCCGCCCATGCCGGTACCGTCCGGACAGCCGCCCTGGATCATAAATCCCGGAATCACGCGGTGAAAAATCAGTCCGTCATAAAAGCCCTGCTTTACCAGCTTTTCAAAATTTTCACAGGAAATCGGTGCGATTTCCGGATACAGTTCAATCTTAATCTTCTTGCCGTTTGCCATTTCAATGACTACCATGGTTTTTTCCTCACAAAATCAGATATTTCCGGAGCACTGGTACATTATAACTCTGTATGCTCTTTCCAGCGACAGCCCTGCCAAATCATTTCGGCTGCTGTGCATGGTGTGCCTGCGGATCATTTTTATTGTACCACAAACGCAGAAAAATTGCAAGGGCAACACCGCACAAAGCTTGTGCGTAAGGTGCGTTGTCAGATTTTTCGGCAGATTGCCTAGGGCAATATGACGGAAAATCTGCACGCAGATTGCGTGCAAAGCCGTCAGGCGGGCTTTGTGCGGTGTTGCCCAAGAGAAAATCTACCGCAAAACGCCGGCAGTCAGCGGCAAAAACAGGCTGCTGTCCATGTGCATTTTTCCTACGGTATACAGCAACATCGCCATAGCCGTCCAGATCGCGGCAGATTGTATCGTCATAAACAGAATTTTTTTCATGAGATCACTTCACATTCTTACAGGAATTTCAGGCAGCAGCCTTCTGCGGTCTGCCCGAACTATGCCAAATCTGCGACGGCACAAGTTCTTTTGTCTACATATTATTATACACAACAATTGTCAAAATTACAACACCTTTTTGTGTATTGTAATTAAACTGTAAAAAAATGCAGTCAGAAAGATGCAATTGCATTCTCCGTTATATTTCCGAAAAAAGCCGGTTCCGGACAAACTCGCCGGCAGAATCCTGCATGTTTTTTCGAGTCTGTTGCAAAAGCGTGGATTCCGCCGAAAAACCGCCAAGTTTTCCAAAATTCCAGAGTGTTTCTCGTGTAATATTCCATCTTTACAAACGGAACAGTTTGTGGTATCATGAATATGATGAGCAATATCATACGATTTTCAAAGAGAAAGGGGCTTTTATCCATGCAAAATTATGTGATTACAATTACACGGCAGTTCGGCAGCAGAGGGCGGGACATCGGCATTGCTACGGCAAAAAAGCTGGGCATTCCCCTATACGACAGAAATGTACTGGAAAAAGAGGCAGAGGAAATCGACAGCACCCTGCACTCTCTGGTGGAGTTCAGCAAAAACGGCATGAGTTCCTCCGGCTACTATAAAATGGCGTACCCGCTGGGCATCGGCAGTTCTCTGAAAAAGGACCGCATGTTCGAGGTACAGAGCAAGTTAGTGCTACAGCACGCCGAAACGGAAAACTGCGTCATCATCGGCCGCTGTGCGGACTATCTGTTGCGGGAACGGGAAAACGTAATACGCTGCTACATCTTTGCCCCCTATCAGGCAAGAATCCGCAACAGTATTCTGACGCTGGGGCTTGCCACCGCAGAACCCCAGCGAATCATTGAAGAAGTGGACAAGGCACGGGCGGAATATTACCGTTCGCACACCGGCTGTGAAGTGAACAACACCCGTTACCGCGACCTGTTTCTCAACAGCAACCTGCTGGGCGTAGAGGGCACGGCAGACCTGATCGTTGATGCAGTCCGGAGAAAGTTCGGGCTGGAAGCACCGGCAGAAGAACAGATCTAAGAGTCTGTTTCGTATCTGACGCATGCAGATTGCGTCGTCAGATTTTTTGAGAGATGAAGGGAAAAACGGAGAAAATCCTTTGTGGATTTTCGAGTATTTTCCCGAAATATCTCGGAAAATATGCACGCAAGATGCGTGTAGGAAGATGCGAAACAGACTCTCATGCACCAGATTCCGGCATGTTGCATACCTTGGTATTGAGGTGATGCGTGATGCAGGAATTCCGCAGAAGTGTCTGGATCGGATTTCTATGGAGCATTGTCTTTGGGACAGTGCTCCATTTTTTGTACGGCTGGACAGGAGAAAATCGGGTCGTGGGACTGTATGCCGCGATCAGCGAAAGTCCGTGGGAACATCTGAAACTGTTGTTCTTTCCGGTGCTGGTCTACACCGTCTGGGAGTACATCTGGGTGGGACACCGCTGGAAGGGCTACGTCCTGACGCGGGCAGAGGGAGCACTGCTGGGCATGCTGACCATTACTGCCCTCTTTTACACCTATACCGGCATCTGCGGCAGGCACTGGCTCTGGGCAGATATTCTCACATTTGTGCTGGGTGCGGCAGTGACGGCATTCTGGACATGGAAACACACGCCCCACGCCAAAGGCGGTTCATGGCTGGGGATCCTGCTGTTTACAGGCGTTGCCGTCTGCTTCGGGATCTTCAGTCTGTTCCCGCCGACGGTGGGGATATTTGGGAACCACTGAAAGAGAGGTGTCACAGATGAACGGATTGGTTTGCCTGCTGGTGTTCGGGCTGCTGGCGATCACGGCACTGGCAGCACTGGGACTGTGCCGGCGGCTGTTTTCCCACGAGCTGCCCCGACATATGGCGACCCTTGCCCTGCTGGAAAATCCACAGCAGTGGGAAACACAATGTGCAGCACTGGCGGCACAGCTGACGTGGACGGACCGCGACATGGTGCGGACAGTCTGGCTGGTGGACGCGACACCGGACGGCTCGCTGGAACCGGCATGTACAGCGTTTTGTAGCCGGCACAAGGACTTTTGCTATTGCCGTCTGTCGGAGTTGACGAAAATTTTTGGAAGCGGCACAGATTGTGAAAAAAGTCATTGCAATTTGTCGAAAAAACAGGTATAATAAAAGAAGTGTACTCTCCCGCCCACAGGAGAGCCAAATTCCGGCAGCCGTAGAAGCAATGCAGAACGCCTGCTGCCGCTGTCAAAGGAGGGACCCGCAGTGACACCAAACGAAAGAAAAACGCTGCACCTGGAAGGCACTGTGGAAAACGTGCTGTACTGCAATCCGGATAACGGCTATACCGTACTGGAACTGGACGCAGACGGCACACTGGTCACTGTGGTGGGCGAAATGGGAGAAACCGAAGAAGGCGAACGGCTGTCGGTAGACGGTGAATACACCACGCACCCCCGTTTCGGCATGCAGTTTCGGGCACAGTACTGGGAACGCAAGCTGCCGGCAGATGCCTTCAATATCCAGCGATACCTTTCCTCCGGTGCGATCAAAGGCATCGGACCGTCGCTGGCGAAAAAAATCGTGGAAAACTTCGGGGACAGAACGCTGGAGATCATGGAAAAGGAGCCCACCCGTCTTCTGGAGATTCGGGGCATCTCCCCGAAAAAGTGCGAAGCGATCGCCGCAGAAGTCCGGCAGATCTTTTCCCTGCGGACACTGATGCTGTTTCTGTCGCAGTATGACATTCGTTCCAAATATGCCATGCGTGCCTATCAGCACTGGGGCCCCGGTGCCATGGACATGCTTGCCGCCAACCCCTATCTGCTTTGCAGCTCCGGCGTGGAACTGGACTTCCAGAAAGCCGATGCCGTGGCTCAGGGCATGCAGTTTGCCCACAATGCTCCCCAGCGGATACAGGCGGGCATCTGCTATATTTTACAGTACAACACCAACGGCGGCAACGCCTGCCTGCCGCTGGATCGGCTCCGTCCTACGGCGTGCAAGTATTTGCAGGTCAACGAGGCGGAATTTGAAATTGCCTATGCGGCAGCACTGGAAGACCACACCCTCTACGTCTACGAAAAGAACGGACGGGATTTTGTCTATCTGGAAGACTACTACATTGCGGAACGCTATATCGCCGACCGCATCGGTGTGGTACAGGACTTCAGTGCACCGGAAGATCAGGAGATCTTCGAAAAAATGATCGATACACAGCAGCAGGAACAGGGCATGCAGTACGCGGCGTTGCAGCGAAAAGCCATTGTCACTGCCCTTTCCCGCAGCATTATGATCCTCACCGGCGGCCCCGGCACCGGTAAAACTACCACGCTGAATGCCATTATCGAACTGTACGAAAAGCAGGGCTACCGCGTGATGATCGCCGCCCCCACCGGTCGGGCAGCCAGCCGCATTTCTGATCTCACCGGCTACGAGGCAAGCACCATTCACCGCATGCTGGCGGTGGAATACGACATGTCCGGCAACATGCGGTTCCAGCACAACGAACACAACCCGCTGGACTGCGATGTAATGATCGTGGACGAAATGTCCATGGTAGACGTGCTGCTGTTTGAACACCTGCTCCGTGCCTTGCGGCTAAGCTGCAAGGTCGTTTTGGTGGGCGACTGCGACCAGCTGCCCTCTGTGGGAGCCGGCAATCTGCTGCGGGATCTGATCCACAGCGACAGAGTGCCGGTGGTGGCTCTGAAAGAAATTTTCCGGCAGGCACAGAAAAGCAGCATCATCACCAACGCCCACAAAATCATTCAGGGCGAGCACCCCGACCTGTCCCGCAAGGACAGCGACTGTTTCTTCTTCCAGCGGTTACAGGAAAAGGACGCAACACAGCTGATGCTGGACTTGGTGAAAACCAGACTGCCAAACGCCTATGGCTACTCCCCCATGGAGGACATTCAGGTCATCACCCCGTCCCGCAAGGGCAGCATGGGTGTCATTGAACTGAACCAGCAGCTACAGACGGTACTCAACCCCAAATCCGTGGACAAGCCGGAATGCCGTTCGATCCTGTACACCTTTCGGGAGGGCGACAAGGTGATGCAGATCAAGAACAACTACGACATCATCTGGCACAAGGACGGCGAAAACGGCACCGGCATTTTCAACGGGGACATCGGGTATCTCCGTGCGATCAACCGGCAAGGTCAGGAAGTCATTGCAGAATTTGACGGCAGACGTGCCACCTATCCCTTTGAACAGCTGGATCAGCTGGAACTTGCCTATGCTGTCACCGTACATAAAAGTCAGGGCAGCGAATTTCAGGCGGTCGTCATGCCTCTGCTGGGCGGATTCCCGAAGCTGTACTACCGGAATCTGCTGTACACAGCCGTCACACGAGCCAGACGGCTGCTGATCCTGATCGGCTCTCAAAACGTCATTTATCAAATGGTGGACAACAACCGCCGTATGAATCGATATACCTGTCTGCGGGATATGCTGGAACAGCAGAAGCCCACGCAGACACTTCCGATTTCCCAGTCTGACGAACCGGACGGAGAAATCAAGGACACCCAGAAACAGGAGGAATCGCTATGAGCAAAACAGATATTGGTATCGACTTAGGAACGGCAAACACGGTCATCACCTTAGGAAAAAAGGGTGTCGTGCTTAGCGAGCCCTCTGCCATTGCCTATCACACCCACACCAAAGAAGTACTTGCAGTGGGCAAGCGTGCCTATCAGATGATCGGAAAAACACCGGATTATATTGAGGTCATTCGCCCGCTGTCCGGCGGTGTCATTTCGGACGACCGCATGACACAGTACATGATCCGCGAATTCATTTTACAGGTCACCGGCCACCGGCTCACCAAGCCCCGCATCATCATCTGTGTGCCGTCCTTTATCACAGACGTGGAAAAGCGTGCTGTCGTGGAAGCTGCCATGAGTGCCGGCTCCCGAAAGGCATACCTGATCGATGAGCCCATTGCCGCCCTGATCGGTGCCGGCGTGAACATCGGCAAGGCACGGGGCAACATGGTCGTGGACATCGGCGGCGGCACCACTGACGTGGCGATCGTTTCCATGAACGGCATCGTCACCTCTCACTCCGTCCGTGCGGCGGGAAACACGCTGGATCAGGCAATTATCCGCTACATGCAGACCAAGTACAAGCTGCTGATCGGCGAACGCACTGCGGAACGGCTGAAAATCGAAATGACGAACCTGTACGACCCCAGAGCCGATGTGACATCATGGGTCAAGGGACGGAATCTGGTCAGCGGTCTGCCGGAGATGCAGGAGATCAGCGAACTGGAAATTTTCGAAGCTGTGGAAGATGTGATCGCCGACATCATCGAAGCGATCAAGACGGTTCTGGAAGAAACGCCGCCGGAACTGGTGGGCGACATCTACGAAAACGGTGTGCTCATGGCTGGCGGCGGTGCGATGCTGGGCGGTCTGCGGAAGCTGGTAGAACGAACTTTGCAGGTCAAGTGCGTAGTCGCCAAAGATGCCATTCACTGCGTGGCAAAGGGCACTGCCATTGCATTCCGCAAAATGGACACCCTGCTGGACGGCTTTGAAAATATCGCCGTATATCAGTTTAAGTGATCTCACATTGAAAAGCCGGATTGGTTGGAAACAAATATTGCAAACGGGTACAGCATGCTGTGCCCGTTTTTCTTTTCGATACTCATTTGCAGAGTTAGCACTCATCATTAGCACTTGTTAGCACTCTTTTGCTAAGAGTGCTAATTTTCATCTAGTTTTCACAGAACCGACCTTGAACTTTCACACAGCGGGGGTAATATGATACTTGTAAACGGAAAGGAGCTCCGGAAGAAGCAAACAGCAAACCGGTCAGCACCGTTCCGCAAACCACAAAATCAGAACACCATGCATAGGAGGAATGCTTTATGATGACATATTTGACACCTTTTGAACGTACCGGTTATGACCTGTTCCGTTCCATGCGGGACTGGGAGAATGAATTCTTCGGCGAAAAGTCCACAGCGATGAGTTCCTGCAAGACCGACATTCGGGACACCGGTGACAGCTACGTGCTGGAAGCAGAACTGCCGGGATTCCAGAAGGACGAGATCAAGATCAGCGTAGAGAGCGACACTTTGACACTGTCCGCCGTCCACAAGGAAAAGACCGAGGAGGAAAAGGCAAAAGACGGCACTTATCTCCGTCGGGAACGCAGCACCAGCTCCTATGAGCAGAAGCTGGACATCAGCAATGTGGACACTTCCAAACTCCATGCAGTTTATGAAAACGGCGTGCTGACACTGACGATGCCGAAAAAGCAGCCGGCTACTCCGGTTTCCCGTCAGCTGGAAATCCACTAAAAAACAAACATAAGAACAAAGAGAGAAAGACAAATAGACAGAGAGAAAAAGTGCTGTTTTCACAGCATACAGAACAAAGAAAGAACAGCAGCATGGACTGCTGGAGATAATTCCAAGGAGGAATGACTTATGATGACCATTTTTCAACCGTTTGCAAACACACTGTGGAATTCTCTGAAAGACACAGAGATCACAAAAGTGCCGAAAACCGACCTGCGGGATACCGGTGACAGCTATGTGCTGGAAGCCGACATGCCGGGGTTCCGGAAAGAGGAAATCAAGCTGTCCTTGGAGGGCGATGTTCTGACAATTGCGGCAGAGCATACCGCAGAGAAACAGAACGAAGAAGCCCCCGAGAAGGACGGCGAATCCGGAGAAACAAAAACGGCAGAACAGCCCGAAAGCAAGGGCACCTATTTACAGCGGGAACGCAGCTTCTGCAAGTATTTGCAGCGGCTGGACATCAGCAATGTCGATGTGGAACACATTGATGCCGCCTATGAAAACGGCGTGCTGACCCTGACACTGCCGAAAAAGCAGCCGGCAAAGCCGGAAGTAAAACAGATCGAGATCCAGTAAACCTGCTGGGATCTGTCCATTCACAGGTTCTCCCCCTGCGGTAATTACGCCGCAGTTTCATAAATGTATCTCCTATTGAAAAAGGGGAAGCTTCTCACGGGAAGCTTCCCCTTTTTTGATGTCTGTCCAACAGAAATTACTTTTTCAGATACGCCCGCAGGAATGCGAACAGCGATTCCATTTGAGCATCGGTGCCGATCGTGATCCGCAGATAGTTCCGGATTCTGGGAGAATCAAACCAGCGGACGAAAATATGTGCCTCCCGCAGTGCCTCGAACAGTTCATGTGCATCGCAGTCCGGATGTGTCACAAACAGGAAGTTGCTCTTGGAGTCCGGAAACCGGAAGCCCATTTCCGCCAGCACCTGCTTGGTGTGTTCTCTGGTCTTTACGATCCTGGCGGTGGTCTCCTGCAAGTATGCGGCATTCTGCACAGCTGCGGTTCCGGCATCCAGTGCGGAACGGTTCATGGTGTAGGAGTTGAACGAATACTTCACATCATGCAGAGCCTTGATCAGTTCCACAGAGCCAATGGCAAAGCCGATTCGTTCGCCAGCCATAGCACGGGACTTGGAGAACGTCTGCACCACGATCAGATTTTCATACTTTTTCAGCAGCGGCAAAACGGTTTCCCCGCCGAAGTCCACGTAGGCTTCGTCAACGACCACCAGCGACTCCGGATTGTGCTGCAAGATTTCCTCAATTGCCGCAGAGGGCAGAGCGATGCCGGTGGGGGCGTTGGGATTCGGGAACACAATGCCGCCGTTGGGCTTGTAGTAGTCCTCCGGCACGATCTCCAGCTTCTCGTTCAGGGGCTGCACCTCGTAGGGAATCCGGAACAGGTCGCACCACACCGGATAAAACGCGTATGTAATATCCGGAAACAGAATCGGCAGATCGCTGTTGAAAAAGGTCTGGAAGATCATTGCCAGCACGTCGTCCGAGCCCACGCCGGTGAATACCTGTGCTTCCTCTACGCCGTATGCCTCGGCAATGGCAGCATTCAACTGGTGTGCGGTGGGGTCCGGATAGAGCCGCATCTGTTCAGCGTTACTCTTTGCCAGAACCTCCTGCACTTCCGGAGCCGGCGGGTAGGGGCTCTCGTTGGTATTCAGTTTGATCATATCGGGAAAATCCGGCTGATCTCCCGGCACATACGGCACCACTTTCCGGATATTCTGCTGAAATCGCTTCATTTACATCACGTTCCTGACTTTTTGAATTTCCGTTCCGGAAACGAACGGTTTGGGAATACTTTTAGTATAGCACATTTCCGGCGGGTTGTCCAGTGCGGAACGGGATTATTCGCTGAAAGGCAGCGTATTCACCAGATGCACCAAGAATTTCAGAAGCACCACTGCATCATCGCTGCCAATTTCGCCGTCGCCATTACAGTCGGCGTTCTTCTTGGCAGTGCTGTCCAGCATAACCGTACCGGCACAAGCCTTGTTCAACAGAACCGCATCGGTGATGTCCACCCGTCCGTCAAGGTTGATGTCACCGTAGATCGCGGTGGGTTCGGTGGGAGTGGAAGATGTGGTGGTCTGGGTGGTGGTTGTCTGTTTTGCGGTTGTGGTTGTTGTTTGAGTTGTGGTCGTTGTGGTGGTTTGTTTTGTAGTTGTTGTTTGTTCAGTGGTCGTTGTGGTGGTTTGCTTTGTTGTAGTAGTCGTTGTTGGCTTATCTATCACTTCAAATGGAATGTTGTTTGCAGTGGCATATCGTTGTGCGTAGGAATCAGCGTAACCATAAATGGTTAAGTTGTCGCAAATGTAGAAAGCAGACCAATCAATACTTGTCACATTTTCTGGTATAGTAATTTTTGTTAGACCAGTACACCCTTCAAAGACATGTGATTCAATCCTTGTTACGCCATTCGGCATGGAAATATCTGTCAATTGACTACAATAAGCAAAGGCACACTCCCCAATATTTTTCACACTATCCGCCATAATAATACTTTTCAAACTAGTACAGCCAAAAAAAGTGTTTTTTTCAATATTTGTTACACTGTCAGACAGGGTAATTTCTTCTAAATTTGCACAATTTAAAAAGGCTCCTTCTCCTATATATGTTACACTATTGGGTATAGTAATATCTGTTAAAGTACAACCACCAAAAGCATACTCTCCTATACTCGTCACACTTTCTGGTATGATTATGTCTGTTATATTGCAGCCATAAAAAGCACTATCTCCAATACTTGTTACTCCATACGGTATAGAAACATTGCTAGGACAAGCTGTTCCATCAATCAAAATATTATTAACTATCACCAGTACGTTTTTTTCTTGTTGTTCTGACAGCCAACGTGTATGGGAAAAAGCATATCCGCCAATTTTTGTTACACTATCCGGAATAGTAATCTCCATTAAACAACTACAAAAAAAGAAAGCAGAAGCTCCAATGGTTGTCACACTATCTGGAATAGTAACGCTTTCCAACTTATAGCAATCAGAAAAAGCACAACCGCCAATACTTGTTACACTATCTGGAATCGTAATCTTCGTCAAGCTAGAACAGTGAGAAAACACCCATCCTTCAATGCGTGTTATGCCAACTGGAATGATTATTTCAAGCAAATTAGTGCAATTTTCAAAAGCAGCTTTTCCAATATGTGTAACGCTATCTGGAATGTTGATTTCTGTCAAACCCGCACAATGAGAAAAGCTACGCTCCCCAATACTTATCACGCTATCTGGAATAATGACATTTGTCAAACTAACACACTGAGAAAAAGCATCATCTCCAATACTTGTCACAACTTTATCATCAATTTCTGCCGGAATTTCTAAATCACCCACAGCATCTTCTTCACAATCCACAATTCTACTGTATCATCATCATACACGCTATAAGTCAATTCAGTAGTTCTTGTACCTACACGCACTGTAGTTGTTCCAGTACTTACCAAAGTCGAGTCGTTTGCCACAGATTCCTCTGCATGTACAATCAGTGCATGCCCCACGCTTTCCAACACGCTCTGCACCCCAGACGCACCAACGCTGCCCAGACAGAGCATGCCGGCGGTGGCGGCGGCAAGCACTTTTTTCCACAACCTCATCTTCATTCCTCCGTTTCTTTTTTGTTGCAAAATGTCTGCTTTTCCATTATAGCACAGATGCTGTAAAAAGTCAAATGATTTTTCAAAAATTTCCATTCCAAAAAGGAAAAACGCCCACAAAAAACCGGCTTCTGCTCTCCGCAAAAACCGGCCATTTCCATTATCCCAACGCCACGTCCAACGTCATCATCAGGGCAAATCCCACGGCGAAAAAAATCGTTCCCACATTGGAATGAGGTGCCTCCGACATTTCCGGAATCAGTTCCTCCACTACCACATAGATCATGGCACCGGCGGCGAAGCTCAACAGATACGGCAGAATCGGCAGCACCAGCCCTGCCGCCAGAATCGTCAGGATCGCCCCAATGGGTTCCACCACGCCGGAAAGGGTACCGTACAAAAATGCCTTGCCCTTTCCCATGCCCTCTGCCCGCAGCGGCATGGAAATAATGGCACCCTCCGGAAAATTCTGAATGGCGATGCCGATAGACAGTGCCATTGCCGCGGCTGCGGTGATCGACACATTGCCCGATGCCCAGCCGGCATAGACAACGCCTACCGCCATACCCTCCGGAATGTTGTGCAGCGTCACCGCCAGCACCAGCATGGTCGTCTTTTTCAGTTTGCTTTTCGGTCCCTCGGCTTCACTGCTGTTCATGTGCAGGTGCGGGATCAGGTGATCCAGCCCCAGCAGAAAAAGGATTCCCACCAGGAAACCGATCACCGCCGGCAAAAATGCCAGCTTTCCCATATCGGCACTCTGCTCCATTGCCGGAATCAACAGGCTCCACACCGAAGCCGCGGTCATGATGCCGGCAGCAAATCCCGTCAGGGCACGCTGGATTCCCGTGGACAGGGTGCGTTTCATAAAGAACACACACGCCGCCCCCAGTGCGGTTCCCAAAAATGGGATCAGAATGCCCCGAAAAATGTCTGCATACATAAATACCTCCAGTCTGTCCGGCGAAGGGAGTCTTACGGCAATACCGCACAAAGATTGTGCGACAGATGCGTCGTCAAATTTTTCGTCAGATGAAACAAAAAGCGGAG
>ENA-ORLM01001329-ORLM01001329.1-human-gut-metagenome-genome-assembly--contig:-NODE-1329-length-16249-cov-3.295882_pt1 | contig 16249 bp, 10 predicted proteins | sample MGYA00243063_ERZ508815 | MGnify/ENA primary metagenome ERZ508815 (study PRJEB26277, sample SAMN04329768) | human gut metagenome | biome: human-associated habitat | host: Homo sapiens | place: USA...
GCGCCCTGCGGGACGGCGGGCGGTTCCTGCTCTGCCAGCGCCCGGAGCAGTTGGCGGAAATTCTGGCCGCCTTACGCGCCGCGTGCCTTGAGCCGAAGCGTCTGGCTTTTGTCAAGAACCGCCCCGACGCCGCGCCCTGGCTTTTCCTCGTCGAAGCCCAGAAGGGCCGCAAAACCGGCCTGCGCGTCGAGCCGGACATTCTGATCCAATCCGGCGCCGCCCTCTACGGGCCCACTACTTTGTAGGGGCGGGCAATGCTCGCCCGTGCTCGTTTGCGGCAGCGGCAAACACCCCGGGCGGATATGGAATCCGCCCCTACGGCGCAGGGGTCGATGCTTGCATCGACCCGAAAGGCCGCCGCGCCCCCTTTTCCCTCAACATCATTCAATAAGGAGCGATTGTATCATGGGACTTTTCACGCGCAATTTTGATAAACCGGGCCCGGGCGAATCGCCCGACGCCCCCGCAAAAAGGGCGCTGCCCGCTTTTTTGAGATTTTGGGCCGCGACTTCTCCACCATCTGGCTGGCCGGCATACTGGCGATGCTCGGCGGTCTGCCGTTTGCCGCCGGTGTCTGGTTTGCCGTCGAGACCCACTCTTTGGTCCCGCTCGTCATCGCGGGCGTGCTGGGCGGCATGATCGCCGCGCCGCAGATCGTCGGCCTGAATGACACGATCCTGCGCACGCTGCGCGACGAGCCCGGCTACTGGTGGGAGACCTACCGCCGCACCTGGAAGCGCAACCTGAAGGAATCCCTGCTGCCCGGCGCTGTCTGCGGCCTGCTGCTGGCCATGGAGCTTTTCTCACTCTGCCACATCAACATTGCTGGCGGGCACGTGGCCGTGATCGCCGTGCTGGTTGCCCTCATCCTGCTGGCCGGCATTGCCCAGTACCTCTACGTGCAGGTCGCGCTGCTTGACCTGTCCTTCGCCGGACTGTTGAAGAACTCCCTCATGCTGTTCCTGGGCTACCTGCCCCGCAGCGGCCTGGGCCTGCTGTGGCAGCTGCTGTACTGGGGCGCTGTGGCGCTGTTCTGGCCGATTTCCAGCTTTGTGCTGATTTTAACCAGCCTGTGGCTGCCCTGCCTGCTGAGCCTGATGGCCATTTACCCCGCACTGGAAAAGAGCTTTGACATCGAGAAAAAAATCAAGGCCATCCGTGAGGCCCAGCTCCACGATGACGACGACCAATAATTTTACCGCGAGGGACGCACTGCGTTCCTCTTTTTTTGTTGCGAAAGCGCCGCAAAAAGGGTATAATGTCATAATAGGTTTATTGTCTGCAAGAGGAGGCGGCTGCGTGAAAATTCTGCTGATACACTGTCATTACCGGCTGCCCGGCGGCGAGGACGCCGTCTTTGCCGCGGAGCGCGCCCTGCTGGAGCAGCACGGCCACACCGTCGTCGTCTATGAGCGCAGCAATGAGGAGGCCGCCCACGGCGCGGCTAAGGCGCTGCTGCCCTTTCGCGCCGTCTGGAACCGCCGGGCCGCCCGCGACGTGCGGAATATCATGGAACAGCAGCACATCGACGCCGTCCACATCCACAACACGCTGCTGCTCCTCAGCCCTGCCGTTGTGCGCGCCGCCAAAAAGTGCGGCGTGCCGGTGGTGCTGACGCTCCACAACTTCCGCCTGTTCTGCCCGAACGGCATCTTACTGCGGGACGGACGGGTCTGTGAGGACTGCCCGCACCACGGCCTGCACTGCGCACTGCGGCACCGCTGCTACCGCGGCAGCCGGGCGCAGACGCTCGTCGTCGTGGCCGCCTACTGGCTGCATCGGGTGCTGGGCACTTGGCGCGGCATCACTATCACCACCCCCACCGAGTTTGACCGGGAAAAGCTGCTGGAATTCAATAAGATCCATCCCACCTTCGACGAAAATCGCCTTGTCGTCAAGCCGAACCCCGTGACCGTGCCCACCGGCCCCGTCACCCCCTGGGAGGAGCGCAAGCGTCAGTTCGTCTTTGCGGGCCGCTTGGAGGAATTAAAGGGTCTGCGCACCGTCATGGAGGCATGGCGCATTCTGGGCAGGGACGCACCGCTGCTGCTTGTGGCCGGGGACGGCCCGCTGGCCGACTGGGCCAAAGCGCAGAATCTGCCCAAGGTGCAATTCGTCGGCCAGCTTCCGCGGGACGCGCTGCACCGCCTGATGGCCGAGAGCCGCGCCGTCGTCGCCGCCAGTCTCTGCTATGAGAGCTTTGCCCTTGTCCCGGCGGAGGCCCACGCGCTGGGCACGCCGGTGCTGGCCAGCGGCATCGGCAATGTCGGGGCGTCGGTGCGGCCCGGGTTTGACGGGCTGTGCTTTGCCCCCGGCGACCCCGCCGCGCTGGCCGGGGCTGTCCGCGCCATGAGCGCCATGCAGTTTGACTGCACGGCCATCGCCAACGCCACCCGCCGCCGCTTCAGCGCCGAAGAAAACTACAAGACCTTGCTAAAACTATACGGCCGCCGCGCCGCCGAGGAAGTATCATGAACCAGTTTTACCGCGCCCTGCACATGCCGCCCAAGCGGCTGCTGCGCAAAGTCATGGGCGAAAAAGAAATCTACACCATCGCCGTGCGCCCCCGCCCCACTGCCGAGGGCACCGAGCCGCTGCCCGCTCTGGAAGGCGGCCCCTACACCCTGCTGCCCCGGCGGGAGGGCTGGTGGTTTGCCGACCCGCTGCTCTACCACCGGCGCGGCAAGCGCTGGCTGTTCGCCGAGGCGATGGACCTCTCCACCGGCAAGGGCCGTCTTGAGGTCTGCGAGCTGCACGACGACGGCACCGCCGACGACTGGCGCGTCGCGCTGGAAGAAGATTTCCACCTGTCGTTCCCGATGGTCTTTGACTGGAACGGTGAGGTCTGGATGATCCCCGAGACCGGCAGCGACCACAGTCTGCGGCTCTACCGCTGCAAGACCTTCCCCACCCAATGGGAGCTGGTGCAGCGCTTTCCCACGGACGAGGAGCTCTGCGACACGATTTTGCTGGACCGCCGCGCCGAGGCCCTGACCCTGCTTTGCAGCGAGACCCGCCCCGACAACCAGCTCTATGTGCGCTACCGCCGCTACACGCTGCGCCACGCCGTACAGGAGACCGCCGCCGTCCCGCTGCCTGCTGAGGACATGCTGCCCGCCGCGCCCGGCCCGTTTGAGCTTCTGCCCGATGAAGCCTACAATCTGCAGCACCGCGACTTTGACCTTGTCAGCCGCAACGCCGGGCCGTTTTTCCTGCTGGGTGAGCAGATCATCCACCCCACCCAGGTCAGCACCACCGTGGACTACGGGGTCTATCTGCAGTTTCTCGCCCGCCGCGGCAGCTCGGAGGTGCCTCTCTGCGCCGCCACGCCGCAGAACGTCGAGATCACCGGCCTTGCCCCCGCGGACATCATCGGCATCCACACCTACTGCCGCGATGACGTTTTAGAGATCATCGACGCAAGGTATCTGACAAGGCTGCCGAAGATTGAGACAGCCGTCGAAACCGTTTCCGAAGCAAAGCCGTAAAAAATCGTGCTCTGTAGGGGCGAACATTGTTCGCCCGCCAACCTGACGCCGCATCGATTTTCCGGGAGGGCTGCGCGCATAGCAAACGGCCACGGGCGAACCATGTTCGCCCCTACGGTCTCTATACCCCAAAAGAGGTAATCATCCATTCATGAAAACCATCGTCATTCCGCAATTTTACCGCGGGCCGTCGGGCCAGAAGGGCCTGTATAACCGGCAGGAGGTCGGCCTGGCCCGCGCCTTTGCCGCGCTGGGCTGCCGCGCCGTCGTGCTCTACCCGGAGCCGGGCGCTAAAGCCCCCCGGATCGAGACCCCGGAGCCAAACGTAAAAATCTGCTATATGCCCGCCGTCGCCTTCGGCGTGCAGGCATTCTATAAAAGCTGGCAGATCCTGCTCGACGAGCATGCCGACGCCGTCCACGTCATGGGCGACAACTCCCTCGGCGTGCCGGGGCTGTACCGCTTCTGCCAAAAGCACAGCATCCTGTTTTACAGCCAGCTCGGTGCGCTGAAAAGCACCTCCAACCACGCCGCCGTGCGCAGGGTCATGGATCTGCTGCTGCGCCGCAATCTGGCGGTATACCGCAAAACGCCCACCTACGCCAAAACCCCCGCCGTCGCCGCCGAGCTGGAAAGCCTCGGCGTGCCCTGCGCGGGGCTGATGCCCGTCGGGCTGGACACCGCCATCATCCCGTCCATCCCCAACAACCGCACCGAGATCCGCCGTGCGCTCAAAATCGACGAGCACGCGCGGGTGTTTATCTTTGTGGGCCGCCTTGACCCCTACAAGCAGCCGCTCGACCTTGTGCCGCTTTTGCAGGCCGCGCCGGACTGGTACGCCATCATCATCGGCCGGGGCTCACTGGGCGATGAGCTGACCCGCCGCCTGACCGACGCGGGCTTACTGGACCGCTGCCGCCTGATCCCGCAGCTTCCCAACGAGCAGGTGCACGTTTATTATCATGCCTGCGACGCTTTTGTGAACCTGAACCCGAATGAGATTTTCGGCATGAGCCTGCTGGAGGCCATGTACGCGGGCTGCCCGCCGGTGGCGCGCCACGCCCCCGGCCCCGACCTTATCATTGAGAACGGCATCAGCGGCCTGCTGTGCGACACCGTGCCCGAGCTGGCCGCAGCGCTGGACAAAACCACCGCCGCCATGGGTCACGCCGCCCAGAGCCGCGTGAACGAAAACTTTCTGTGGCAGAACAGTGCCGAGCTGGCCCTGACCCTGCTGCCCAAAAAGGGAAAAGCCAATGGATAACGACAATCCTCTTTTGCAGAAGGCCGCCGACCTCTACCGGGGTCTGCGCTTTACAATGAAATACCGCGGCGTGGACATCCTGCCCGCCGCTGCCGGCAATGACCTGGCGCGCGACCTGCTCGAGAGCGGTCAGCCGTTCCTGTTTGGCCGCTGCGGTGCCACCGAGATGCGCACCGTGGCCGACTGGCTGCAAAACGGCGGGCACAACTTCACGGACCGCACGCGGGCGGACATTCGGAATCTGTCGGGCGTCTTTCCCACTGACGATGCCACGCTGGACAAATTCTGCCGCCTCTACGTCAAGACTGCGCAGAGCGCCGAGCTGCTCGCCCTCTGGAACGTCGGGGCCGAGCGGGAGGTCATCCGCGGCTGTGACGCGACCCGCTTTACCGAGCTGCGCGCCTTGGAGCCCTACTACCACGCCCGCCCGTGGAGCGCCGCCCTCGCGGGCAAACGGGTGCTCGTCGTACACCCGTTCCGCCGCACGATTTTAGCCCAGTATGAAAAGCGCACCCAGCTGTTTCCCGGCAAAGACGTGCTGCCGGAGCTTGCCTGCCTGACGGTCATTCAGGCCGTGCAGGGTTTGGGCGGGCAGGATACCGGCTACGCCAGCTGGTTTGACGCCCTGACCGAGATGGAGCGCCGGATGGACGCCGCCGACTACGACGTCGCCATCGTCGGCGCAGGGGCCTACAGCCTGCCGCTGGCCGCCCACGCCCGCGACACCGGCCACGCCGCCATACAAATGAGCGGTGCCACGCAGCTTTTGTTTGGCATCAAGGGCAAGCGCTGGGACGACCACCCCGTCATTTCCAAGCTCTACAACCCTGCCTGGGTCCGTCCCGACGAGACCGAGGGCATCAGCAATAAAGAAAAGGTCGAGGGCGGGAGCTACTGGTAATTTTTCAGATAATAGATAAGAGATAATAGATAATAAAAAATGTGCGCCGTTAGACGGCGCGTCTTAAAAAGCCTGCCCGTAGGGGCCGGACATGTCCGGCCCTCAACCTTCCCCGCACATCGCTTTCTCCTTATATTCCCCTGTGGTTAAAATTGCGGCGCGCGGCGCCGCTCCACTTCTATTATCTTTTATCTCTTATCTTTTATTTTTTCCGGAGACCACCATGAAAATCTTAATGATCAGCAACCACCTCGGCGTGCAGAGCGGCGTACAGCGGTATGTCCAGAACCTGCTGCTGCACCTCGATACCGCCAAATACCGCGTCACCCTTTTCGTCGGTCAGTGCCCGCCGGACCAGGCCAGCACGGCCCCGGCGCTCGAGGCGCACGGCGTTGAGATCCTCGCCGTGCCGGACAACAAAAAGGACCGCATCCGCGCCCTGGCCGCCCACCTGCGCACCCATAAGGACTACGACATCATCCACTACCACACGGCCAGCAAGATCGGTGCCCCGGTCTGCGGCATGATGCGCGCACTCTGCCCCCGGGCTAAAATCGTGGTGCACAGCCACATCGTCTACCCGCCCATGACGCTGACCTGGCGCGCCGCCCATCTGGTGTACCAGCTGTTCGCGGACTACTTCCTCGGCTGCGGCGTCGCGGCGGGGCGGTTCGTGTTCGGTGACCATATCGACGCTAAGCCGAACTTTTCCGTGGCCTGCAACGCCGTGGATGCCGGGCGCTTTCACCCGGATGCCGCCGCCCGCGCCGCGACCCGCGCCGCCTGGGGCATTACCGACACGGACCGGCTGGCCGGGTTCGTCGGGCGGCTGAACCACCAGAAAAATCCGCTTTTCCTGATGGAGGTCTTTGCCGCGATGGCCGCGCAGGACCCGCATTGGAAGCTGCTGCTCGTCGGCACCGGCGAGATGGAGCCTGAAATGCGCGCCGCCGCGGCCCGACGCGGTCTGACAGACCGCGTCATCTTTGCGGGCGTGCAGAGCGATGTGCCCGCCTTCATGAACGCCTTTGACCTGTTTCTGCTGCCCAGCAACTTTGAGGGCAGCCCCGTCACCCTGGTGGAGGCGCAGGGCTGCGGCGTGCCGTGCCTGGCGTCCACCAACGTGCCCGACGACGGCTCGGTGACCGACCTTGTGCATTTTCTGCCGCTGGCCGCGCCGCTGACCGACTGGGCCGCCAAGGCCGAGGCCATCGCCGCCCACGGCGATCACGACGACCACTGGGCCGCGCTCTCCGCCGCCGGGTACGAGCTGAAAACCGCTGCCCGCCGCATGGAGCAGCTGTACGACAAACTGGGAGGACACGCATGATCTACGCCGAATTGGCCGGGGGCCTCGGCAACCAGATGTTCATCTACGCCTTCGCGCGGGCGCTGGGTCTGCGCTGCGGTGAGCCCGTCACCCTGCTGGACCGGCAGGACTGGCGCGACGGTGCCCCGGCGCACACGGTCTGCGCGCTGGACGCACTGAACATCTCGCCGGACGTCAAAATCATTGCCGACGCGGGCTTTGCCAAGGCACACCTGCCGCGCCGGAACGCCGCCAAGGCGCTGATGATCAAGTACGAGCAGCGCCGCGGCCTGATGGCCCGCGACTGGCACAGCTTTGAGGCCGCCGCTGCCCCGCTGCTGAACGCCGTCGGCCTGCACTTTGCCACCGACGGCTACACCCCCGCCCGCCGCGGCCGCGCCCGCGATTTTCTCGCGTGGGGGTACTTCCAGAGTGAGCGCTACTTTGCGGATTTTGCCCCTATTATAAAGGAAGAGCTGCGTGCAAAAGCCGCCCCCGCCGGGCCCTATGCGGCGCAGATCACCGCCGCCGCGTACCCCGTCTGCGTCCATCTGCGCCGCGGCGACTACCAGAAGCCCGAGAACGCGATCTTACAGGTCTGCACGCCGGACTACTACGCCCGCGCTGTTGCAGCGGTCAGGGACGAACACCCCGACGCCGCGCTGTTTGTCTTTTCCGACGACATCGACTGGGCGCGGGAGCATCTGGACACCGCGGGTCTGCCCGCCGTGTTCCTGCCCCGCGGCGAGGCCGTCGCCGACCTGGCCCTCATGCAGCTCTGCCGCGGCTTTGTCCTGAGCAACTCCACCTACAGCTGGTGGGCGCAGTACCTTGCCCCCGCCCCCGATAAACAAACCTGGGCGCCGGATAAATGGTATGCGCACACAAAGAAAACGGCCTTGTATCAGGACGGATGGCAGCTTATAAAGACTTCCCCCTCGGGGCAAGCTGTCACCGCAGGCGACTGATGAGGGCAAACCTCGCCATCATCACCCGCTAACAGCTTGCAGCGCACACTCTCCCCACATCCGGCCCTTCGGGCCACCTTCCCTCCTTGGGGGAAGGCTTTATAGCAAGGAGACACTTATGCCTCTCTTTTCCATCATCATCCCCGTCTACAACGTGCAAAACTACCTGTCCGCCTGCGTCAAAAGCGTGGTCGAGCAGCCCGGCCCGCGCGACTGGGAGTGCATCCTTGTGGACGACGGCTCCACCGACCAAAGCGGCGCGATGTGCGACGCCCTCGCCGCCGAGCTGCCCGGCCTGCAGGTCATTCACCGGGAAAACGGCGGCCTTGCCGCGGCGCGCAACACCGGCCTCAAGGCCGCCACGGGCGACTGGCTGCTGTTTCTCGACAGTGACGACGCCATGGCCCCCGGCCTGCTGGCGCAGCTGCGCGGTGCGCTGGCCGCCCACCCGGACTGCGACTGGTTCATCGGCAGGCATCTCGAATGGCAGCCCGACGGCACGCTGACCCCGCACGACGGTCTGCATCTGGTGCCCGGCCCGTTTGCCAGCAGCGACTACGCCGCGCGGCTGAAGGCCCTGTACACTGCCGGGCACTGGTCGGTCTGGAAATACTGCATCCGGCGGTCCTTTTTGGAGCAGGCCCGCGTCCGCTTCCTGCCGGACTGCGTCTGGGCCGAGGACTGGCCCTTTGACCTTGAGCTGCTGCTGCACTGCGACAGGCTCTACTTTCTGGACACGGTTTTCACCCACTACCGCGTCGGACGGCAGGGCAGTCTTTTGACAGATGCCAAAAATCTGCCCAAACGTTTTCGGGGCCTTGCCGCCGCACAGCGCCGCCTGGCCAGGCTCTCCGCCAACGGCACGGCGGACGCCGCGGCCTACGCCGCCATGCAGGATGCCGCTGCAGACGTTTTCTGGCCGCAGGCCCGCACGGCAGCGGTCAGGGACGCCGCCATCCGCAAGGCCTGCCTGCCCTATATCGAGCAGCTGCGCCCGCTCTACCCCCACGGCACCGAGGTCCGCACCCGCCGCGACTGGTGGCTGTTCCAGTGGATGATGCAGACCTTCGGGCCGAAATTTCCCCTGTGGGCGGCGAGCCGCCGCTTATGGCTTCCCCCTCGGGGGAAGCTCAGACTGTCGAAAAAGGTGTGCTCACCCCTTGGCCCCCTCTGCGAGGGGGCTCCGCCCGCAGGCGGTGGGGGAGAGAACTGTACGGCTGTCCGAAATATTTCGGGCTATGGCAAGGTTCTCTCCCTCCGCCCCTTCGGGGCACCTCCCTCGCAGAGGGAGGTTTTTCGACACGCTGGGCTTCCCCAAGGGGCTGCGCCCGCAGGCGCGTGTCGAAGCGCAACCGCCGTAGGCGGCTCTTGGCGCGGAGACTGAAGCTGTCGCCGTAGGCGACTGATGAGGGCTAACCTCGCCATCACCGCCCATGAACGGCTTACAACTCATACTCTCCCCTCCTCCGGCTCTCCGGGCCGCCTTCCCCCGAGGGGGAAGGCTTTTGTGAAAGGAACTGCCTTGCGTACCAAACGTACCTTACTGAATATGGCCTACGCCCTCGGGTCCAGTCTGCTGCTTCTGCTGCTGGGCCTCGTCACGCGGCGTCTGCTCGTCGATAACTTCGGCCCGCAGATCACCACGGCATCGCAGGTCGTCAGCCAGCTTTTCAACTTTTTCTCCATCGCCGAGTTCGGCGTTGGCAGCGTCATAAGTTATCGTCTCTACGAGCAAATCGCCGCCAAAAACGAGGAAAAGATCAGCAAGTACATGTCGATGTACAAGTGGGCCTACCGCGTCGTCGGCCTGGTCATTGCGGGGCTGGCGCTCATCGGCGCGGCGGCCCTGCGGTGGATCATGCCCGATGTGCCCGCCGCCACGGCATACACGGTCTACGGCCTGAACGTCATTTCAACGCTGTGCAGTTATTTTCTGATAACCCGCCGCCTGATGTACACCTGCACCCAGCAGGGCTACCGCTGCACCCAGATCGACTTCTGCTGCAACGTGCTGACGAGCCTTGCCAAAATTGCCGTGTCGCTGTGGTTCCCCAACTACGTGCTCTATTTCAGCGTGACGATCTTCTTCAACGTCACGGCCAACCTGCTGATTGCCCGCCGCTTCAGGAAGGATTTTCCCTACGTACACGACGTTAAGGTCACGGTCAACGACTTTAAAGACCTCGGCATTTTCCACGATCTGCGGTATTTTCTGGTGCACCGCCTGTCCAACACCATCTACGGCTCGTCCGACACCATCGTGACCTCCCGCCTGGGCGGCTCGACCCAGACAACGTTTTTAGGCAACTACAACACGATTTCCACCTCCGCCACAGACCTCGGCAACAAGGTCATGGACAGCTTCGCCGCGGCCATCGGCAGCATCGTCTACGACAAGTCCGCCGCCGCCAACGACCACGACAAGCAGGTGTTCTGGGGCATGGACCTGTTCAGCTACCTGTTTGCCAGCTTCGTAGCTACGGCGTATTTCTGCCTGTTCCAGCCGTTCATGGCGTCCTGGATGGGCGAAAAATGGCTGCTGCCGCTGGGCTTCGTGCTTGTGTTCTGCTTAAATGAGTACGTCGGCTGGAACCACCGGATGCTCGGCAGTTACCGCGCCGTCCTCGGCCATTTTGAGGACGACCAGTGGTTCATGGTCGCGTCGGCCACGGTCAATCTGGCGCTCAGCTTTATCCTGTTCCCGCTGTTCGACATCACCGGCGCACTGATCGCCACCGTCGTCGCCCACTGCATCATGTGGGCCGGGCGTATCCGGGTCGTGTTCCGCCAGTATATGCGCGGCGGGCTCGGGCATTATCTCGGCGTGCAGGCGCTGCATCTGGTCACGCTGGCCGTCTGCATGGGCGGCAGCTACGCGCTCTGCGCCCGGATGCCCGGCGGCTGGCTCGGCCTTGTGCCGCGGATCCTCGTCGTCCTCGTCGTACCCAACGCCCTGAACCTCGCCGTCTACGGCTGGGGCAAAGATGCCGCCTACCTGCGCCAGTACGCGGGCAAGGTGGCCAAAAAGCTGCTGAAAAAGTGACTCCCCTTCTTGGCCCCCTCTGGGAGGGGGCTCCGCCGCAGGCGGTGGGGGAGAGAGCCTTCCCACAGCCGGGTGTTTCGTCTCGGCAGGGCTCTCTCCTTCACAGGGCAAATCAAATACAACGGTGATCTTATGAAAACTCTCGCCATCCTGTATATCTGCACCGGCCCCTACGCGGTGTTCTGGCATGATTTTTACCCCAACTTCAAGGCAAATTTCCTGCCTGACTGTGACCGCACCTTCTACGTTTTTACCGATGCAGCGCATATTGACTATGAGGACGCCCCCGACGTGCGCCGCATTTATCAGAAGGCCCTGCCCTGGCCGCAGAGCACGATGCTGCGCTTTGACGCCTTCCTCGGCCAGACCGACGCGCTGCAAGGCTATGACTACCTGTTCTTTGCCAACGCCAACCTGCACTGCACCCGCGTCATCCGCGCCGACGAGCTGCTGCCCGACCCCGCCGCCGGGCAGAGCCTGACCGCGGTCTGCCACCTGCCCTACTATGGCAAAAATCCGATTTTCCACCCCTATGACCGCAGCGGCAAAAGCCGGGCGTCCATCCCGTACAGCTGCGGGCAGTATTACGTGGCGGGCGGGCTGAACGGCGGCACGGCGGCGGCCTATCTGGCCCTGTGCCGGGAGCTGAAAAAACGCACGGACGAGGATCTGCAAAACAACGTCATTGCGCGCTTTCACGATGAAAGCCAGCTCAACCGCCTGGTCGCCGAGACGCCCGGAAAATTCCGCATCCTGCCGCCCGACTACTGCACGCCGGAGGAAACGCCCACCGGGCATGAGGCCATTCTTGTGCTGCAAAAAAGCCGCTGCATCAACGTGGAAAGCGTCAAGGGCGCTGCCAAGCCGCAGAATTTTGTCCAGCGCAAGTGGGAGGCGTTCCGCCTGAACTGGCTGCCCTATCTCTGGCTGGCGCGCGACACGTTGCTGCGCCGCCGCATTGATTTTAAAAACGATCTATGAGCCATACCAAAAAACCGACAATTGAAAAAATCATCCTTGCCCTGCTGGGCCTGCTGGCGCTGGCCGCGCTCGTCCGCACAATGTTCCTGGGGCTGGAGATCGACGAAGAGTACGCCCTGTCTCTCGGCTTCCGCCTTGTGCGCGGTGACCGGCTCTTTTACTCGATGTGGGAGCCGCACCAGCTGGCCGCCCTGCCGCCCGCTTTGCTCATCGGCCTGTTTACCGCCGTCGCGGGCACGACCACCGGCGTGCTGCTGTTTGTGCGCGGCGCTATACTGGCTGTCAAGCTCGCGCTGGCCGTCTGGTTTTACCGCAGCCTGCGCGTGGCCCTCGGGGGGCGCTGCGCCTATCTGCTGGCACTGGCCGTGCTGGCCTTCACGCCCAAGTGGTTTTTGGGGCCGGACTACGTCAGCCAGCAGTTCCACTTTACGCTGGCGGCGTTCCTGTTTTTGTACGGCTACTACGCGCCCGGCCCGCGGCAGTACCGCGGTCTGTGGCGGGTCGCGGCGGGCGGCGTCTGCGCCTGTCTGAGCTTCCTCGCCTACCCGCAGACCCTCGCTGCCGCGCCGGTGCTGATGCTGGCGCTGCTCCTGCTGGGCCGCGGCAGTGCCGACAAATGCCGCGGTCTCTGGGTATTTGTGCTGACCTGTGCCGTCTGCGGCGGTGCGTTTGTCGTGTATGTTTTGCAGGGCATGGGCTTTGATTTCGCCGCCCTGCTCGCACGCGCCGACCTGATTTTACACGACCCACAGTATGATTTTACCACAGCGGACCGTCTTGCCATGCTCCGCTCCAAGCTTTCCGCCGTCATCGGCAACTGCTGGCTGTCGGCCCTGGCCGGTGTGGCGCTGGCCGCCGCCGGGATGCTCTTTGGCGAGCGCCGCGGCTTTGCCCGCAGCCTTGAAAAGGCGCTTTGGTACACAGCGTTCTTCCTCTCTCTCTGGTGCACGGCCTACTGCCTGCGCGCGCAGGAGCTGGATTTCCGCTACATGTGCCCGGCGTTCGCGCTGGCCGGCGGCTGGACGTTCTGGTGTGACCGGCGCGAGGCCGACCACCGCCCCCTGCGCCGCCTGCTGTTCTGGCTGGGCTGGCTGCCCGGCATAGCGGCGTACCTGTTTATCCTGCGCTCCACGCTGATCGCGCTGCCAACGACCTTTATGTACCTGTTCTGGCCCGCGGTCTGCGGAACGGCAGCGCTGCTGCTCAAGCCCCGCCCGACCCGGCGGCACCGCGCCGCGGCGGCATCGCTGGCAGCCGGGCTCCTGCTGGCCTGTGCCGTGCCGAAGCTCTGCCTTGTGCTGGAGACCGGCTGGCACTGTGAGCCGATCACGGCCATCCAGTCTGAAAGGATCACCCGCGGCCCCGCCGCCGGGACCTGGGCCGACACCAAGGCCGCCGACATGCAGGAATGCCTGTATGAAGCCCTCGCCCCCTATGCAGGCAAGAGCGTGCTCCAGGCCATCGGTGAGCAGCACGGCCTCGGCTTTCTGATGGCAGACGGCACGCTGACCGTCGCGCAGGCGTCCGTCATCTCGGGCACCGACAGCGACCCGCGTTTTGAACAGTACTATGCGCTTTTGCCGGAGAAGCAGCCCGACGTCATCCTCTACGATGATGCCGAGGTCCGCGACATGGCCGAATTCCACGCCTGGATCGAGCAGCACTTTACCATCACAGACCGCTACACCGTGCAGCACGGCACGGCCAGTCTGCAGGTGCTCGTCGTCGGGTAATTTTGCGGAATTTTACAACCAGGAACGGTTGTCATCCTGCTTTCGGATGTGGTATACTGTTATCAAATCGTCATACTTTCAAGGAGGCGCCCCCATGGGCCTGATTACCACCATCCAGAACAAAACCGAACAAGCCCGCGCAAAGGAACGCATCCGCCCGCTGCTGGAGAGCCGCATGATGCGCGACATCCTGCTGGAGATCGGCCAGCGCGGCACCGAGAAGCTCGACCCCCAGAGCGTGCCGCTGGATCAGCGCCCACTTGCATCGAAGCGCGCCGCCGAGTGCGGCACCGCGGGATTGCAGCAGAGCGTCATCCGGGAGATCGTCCTGGACGAGGCCGCCATCACGCTGTTTGCCGGCAGCGACGAGGTGCCGTTCCTCTACGGCGACTACAATTACGAGACCATCGACGACACCGATTGTCTGCCCGCCGTAGCACAATATCTGGTGCAGCACCTGCTGGGGTACTACAACATCACCCGGACATTCTACTCTGTCCCCAAGCACAACGGACGCAGCGTGACCGAAAAGACCCGCCAGGTCTTTATCAAGCGCCACCACGAGGACACCCCCTTCGACCCCCAGCCCACCAAAAAGCAAAAGCTGTTTTAAACCCAAAACACGCTCCGCAGTTCATTTTGAACCGCGGGGCGTGTTTTACATTCTGTAGGGGCGAGCATTGCTCGCCCGCAGGAGGTGTGCGTCAGCGGAAACCCTCCGGGTCGATGACGAGCATCGCCCCCTACAGCCGTAGGGGCGGATTCCATATCCGCCCGGGCACTGTCCCACTGCCGCAAACGGCGCGGGCGGGCAGTGCCCGCCCCTACAGGGCTCCCTCCTGTTTACCCTGCTCTCCCCATCGCCAGCACCGCCACCGTTATGTCATCCTGCTTGGCCCCGGCGCGGCGGGCGGCGGCGTCAGCCACGGTCTCGGCGGCCTGCTTCGGCGTATGGCCCAATTTGGCGCAGAGCTGCAATTGCTGCATCAGCCAGTCGCTCCCGTCGGTCAGCGCACCGTCGCTGACCAGCACGACCCAGTCCCCGGCGTCCAGCGCAAACGTCGTGCTCCGTCCCACCAGACTGTCCAGCACACCCATGGGCAGGCTTGCACCGTCCAGCATCCGCGGCACGCCGCCGCGCACCAGAAAGCTCGGTGCGGCGCCCGCTTTGAACAGCCCTGCCCGCCCGGTGTACAGGTCCACCGTCAGCAGATCCAGCGTCGCCCCGGCCTCCTGCTCGGCTCCCTTCAGGCCGAGCGCCACGTTCACCAGCCGGGCAGCGCTCTCCGCTGCGAACCCGGCGCGCAGCAGCTGTGCCGTCAGCTTGGCCGCCATCTGACCGTCCACGGCGGCGGCGCGGCCCGTGCCCATGCCGTCGCACAAAAGCATCTGCGCCCGCCCGCTCGTGTCGCAGAACTGGTCCAGCGCGTCGCCGCTGACGCTCTGCCCGCCGGCTGCGTGCGCCGCCGCGCCGAATTCAACGGTAAACAGCGGTTTTTCACCAAAGCACAGCATCGTGACCGTGCGGCAGTGGGTGATTTCGGGCGTATCCATGTCGCGGCGGCAGATGCGGGTCATCTCGTCGGTCAGGCCCGCGACCTCGTCGGGGGTGAACCGCGTGCGGCAGATCGTCACATTCGCGGTCAGCCGCCCGGCCAAATCAGCGGTCACACTGCATTCCAGCGCGTCCAGCCCCAACTCGGCAAACAGCTGTGCCACGCGGGCCTCGCGCCGCGGGTCGGGCAGACCGGCCTGGCCCAGCTTGCCCGCCAGCTGGGCCAGCGCCCCGGCCAGTGCGCTGTACTGCTCGGTCAGGGCGGCGCGCAGCGTCACAGCCCGGGCACGGGTCTGGCGGCGGCTGCGCCACAGCCGGTAGCCGTGGTTGGCCGCTGTACAGAGGTCTGCCGGGTGGATGCACCCCGCCAGCTGCCCCGGCAGGTCCTCGACCTCCACGCGGCCCTTGCTCTCGAGCGTCGGCTTCAAATGGTACAGCCCGTCCATGGCCGTGGCGTAGCCGCGCACCCAGCACCGGCTGCGGCGGGTGCAGCTCTGGCAGGTCGTGCGGGCGACCTGCTCCACCACAAAGTCAAAGGTCTCGCCCTTGGGCGGCAGCTGCCGCTGGCAGACCGCGTTGACCGTGTCGGCAATGTCGCTCAGCGTGTCCGCCACGGCGGAGAGCTTGCGCGCTGCCCCGCCCAGGCCCTGCGTCTGCACGGGCGGCGCGGGCGGCGGGAAAATTTTGTGCAGCACGCTCCCCGGCACAGCCAGCGCAGCCACAACGCCCACCCCGGCACTGACCGCCAGCGGCAGCACACTGACAGCGTCGGGCGCGGCCAGTGCCCCCGCGGTGCAGCCCGCCGCAAACACCCCGGCGCAGCGGCCCCGCTCCCCCGGGCAGAGGCAGGACGCCGCCAGACTGCCCAGCGCCACAGCCAGCGCGGCGTAGGCCAGTGTCGGCCCCGACGCCGTGATGGCCGCCGCCAGCGCAATGCTTAAAACTGCCGTTTGTTCCAGCGTGCCGCCGATGGCTGCGCACAGCCCCGCCCCGGCCGCCAGCGCCAG
>ENA-ORLM01001359-ORLM01001359.1-human-gut-metagenome-genome-assembly--contig:-NODE-1359-length-16014-cov-4.465019_pt1 | contig 16014 bp, 16 predicted proteins | sample MGYA00243063_ERZ508815 | MGnify/ENA primary metagenome ERZ508815 (study PRJEB26277, sample SAMN04329768) | human gut metagenome | biome: human-associated habitat | host: Homo sapiens | place: USA...
CCGAGATGAAGGACTTCATTGAAGAGCATAACATTCCCTGCCCCACCTGCGGCAAGCACAATTTCACCGACATCCGTCAGTTCAACCTGATGTTCAAGACCTTCCAGGGCGTCACTGAGGACGCCAAGAATACTGTCTACCTCCGTCCCGAGACCGCTCAGGGCATTTTCGTGAACTTCAACAACGTCCAGCGCACTACCCGGAAGAAGCTGCCCTTCGGCATCGGCCAGATCGGCAAGTCCTTCCGCAACGAGATCACCCCGGGCAACTTCATTTTCCGCGTCCGGGAATTTGAGCAGATGGAGCTGGAGTTCTTCTGCAAGCCCGGCACCGACCTGGAATGGTTCAACTACTGGCGGACCTTCTGCCATAACTGGCTGCTGTCCATCGGCCTGAAGGACGAAAATATCCGCCTCCGTGACCATGATCCCGAGGAGCTGTGCTTCTACTCCAAGGCCACCACGGACTTTGAGTTCCTGTTCCCCTTCGGCTGGGGCGAGCTGTGGGGCGTAGCCGACCGTACTGACTATGACCTGACCCAGCATCAGAATACCAGCGGTCAGAAGATGGTCTACCGCGAGGGCGAGGGCAAGGACATGGTGGAATATATCCCCTATGTCATCGAGCCCTCTCTGGGCGTGGAGCGCAGTGTTCTGGCCGTTTTGTGCGACGCTTATGACGAGGAAGTTGTGGGTCAGGACAAGAACGGCAAGGACGATGTCCGCGTGGTCATGCACTTCCATCCCGCTCTGGCTCCCTTTAAGGCCGCCATCCTGCCTCTGAGCAAGAAGGAGGTCCTCTCCGGCCCCGCTATGGAGCTGTACAACGAGCTGTCCAAGGAGTTCATGGTGGACTATGACGAGACCGGCTCCATCGGCAAGCGCTATCGCCGTCAGGATGAGATCGGCACTCCCTTCTGCATTACCTTGGACTTTGAGACCGTGGGCGACGAGAACACCCCCGCTGACCACTGTGTCACCATCCGTGAGCGTGATACCATGAATCAGGTGCGTATCCCCATTGATCAGGTGAAGAGCTATCTGGAAGAGAAGATCAAGTTCTAAGAAAACACAGTAACAGGGCGGAGGGTTTGATCGACTCTCCGCCTCTTTAAGGAAAAGGATCAGAGGAACATGGAAGAACAGTTGGAGCAATCAAAACGGCGCCTGCATTTCTGCATGGCACTGATCGGCGGCTGGTTCGGCGCGTATGCTATTTTGCGCTTTCATCACTTCGCCTCGGCAGTGACCGTCAATTTCATTGAGGTTTTCACAAGCGCGGTTCAGGAAAACTGGATCAAAGCGCTGCTGCGTCTTGGAATCGTTATCCTGTATGTTTTTACGATTTTTCTGGCAGCCTGCCTGTCGAAGCGCTGTAAGGGCGATCTGCGGATGTGGGCCATTCTCTCAGATGCAGCTGCGGCCTGTGTGCTGAGTGTTCTGCCGGAGCACTTATCGGAGCTGGGCGTTTACATCTGCATTTTTGCCATGGGCTTCCAGTGGTGCGTGTTTGCCGGAAAATACGGGTATCCCTGTTCTACCATCTTCTCTACCAACAACCTCCGCCAGTTTGTGGATGCCTGGGTCCAGGCCCATTTGTTCCGGGATTCGGACCATATCCCCCGGATGAATCTCTACGGAGGAACGCTGTTGGCATTCCATGCCGGCGTTATTGCAGAATGTGTGCTGTGGGCGATGGGGTGGGGAAGCTGCACGATCCTGCCTGTTCTGCTACCTGCGGTTCTGGCTCTTGTTTGGCAGCGCCGGGATTTCCGGATGCGGGAAAGGATCGAAGAAGCCTTTGAACCCCATCATACTGCCTGAACGAAGCGGCCCTGTCGAAATGACAGGGCTGTTTTTGTGCAATATGCTAAAGAGACACCTATTTTTTCAGTAAATCTCAGAACTATTCATGAGCGGAAATTTGTGTTAAAATTTCGTTATAACAGAGGTTGACCTTTACGGGGCCCTGTGATAAGAGAAAGGGGAAAACTATGGAAAAAATCTTTAAACTGAAAGAGAACGGCACTACCGTCCGGACGGAGATCCTGGCGGGCCTGACCACGTTCATGACGATGGCCTACATCATCGCCCTGAACCCCAATCTGCTCACCGGCTTCGCGGTCGGCACGCCGCTGTGGAACGGCGTGTTCCTTGCAACCTGCATCGCCTCCGCCATCGGCACCGCCTGCATGGCCTTCCTGGCCAACAAGCCCTTTGCCATGGCGCCCGGCATGGGTCTCAACAGCTTCTTCGCCGTGGTGGTGGCCAACATCGCCGTGATCAATGACTGCGACTACACCAGCGCTTTTCAGGCGGCCCTCGTCATCATCCTCATCGAAGGCATCGTGTTCCTCGTGCTCACCGTGCTGAAGGTGCGCGAGAAGATCGTGGAGGCCATCCCGCTCGGTGTGCGCTACGGCATTGCCCCTGCCATCGGCCTGATGCTGATGAACGTGGGTCTCGGCTCCAACATTGGCATCTATTCCGAAAACGGCGGTCCGTTTTACATGATGCGCGACTTCTTCGGCGCCCTGACCCCCAGTATTATCAAGGGCAACATGGGCTCTGGCTATGACACGATGGTCCTGACCGTCGTGACCGCGTTCCTCGGTGTGTTCGTCATGGTCGTGCTGGCCAAGAAGGGCATCAAGGCCGCCGTGCTGCTTGGTATGCTCTTCTCCTCCGTCCTTTATTGGATCGGCAGCTTCGCATTCCTCGGCGTGAATCCCTTTGCAAGCCTTGAGACCGCAAGCTTCGTGCCGCCCTTCGCCGACATGGTCTCTACCACGCTCTTCAAGTTTGACTTTGCGGGCTTTATGAACATCGGCTGGTTCACCGCCATCACGCTGATCATCACCTTCTGCATGATCGATATGTTCGACACCATCGGCACTCTGGTGGGCACCGCCTCCCGCGCCGGCATGGTGAATGAGAAGGGCGAGATGCCCAACATGAAGGAGGCCCTGCTCTCCGACGCCATCGGTACGGTCGCGGGCGCTGCCACCGGCACCTCCACCGTTACCACCTTTATCGAGTCCGCCTCCGGCGTGGAGGCTGGCGGCCGCACCGGTCTGACCGCGCTGACCTCTGCCGTGCTGTTCCTCGCCTGCATCTTCCTCGCTCCCGTTGCCGCCATCATTCCCGGTGCCGCGACCTCCGCTGCGCTGATCTATGTCGGTGTGCTGATGCTTCAGGGCCTCAAAAATGTCAACTTTGACGATATGGACCAGATGCTGCCGGTGTCCATTATGCTCATCGGTATGCCGATCTCCGGCTCTATCGGCCACGCCATCGGCCTCGGCCTGATCTCCTACACGGTGGTCAAGCTCCTCTCCGGCAAGGCCAAGGACGTCAGCGTGCTGACCTATGTGATCTCTGCCCTGTTCCTCATTAAGTTCTTCGCGGTGGTGTGATCCGCCACCCCGCAGACAACAGGCAACCGCAAATTGTAAAATAGCAGAATAGCAACCCCGGCCCCGGACAAAAGTCCGGGGCCGGGGTTTTACTATGAAAAACAAATTTTCCGCAGCGGTAAAGAAGTCAATAGAACATCCCCATAAAGCCGTCGGGCCGCTCCTGTGCCTGATTCCACACCTCGATGAACAACTGCCGGGGGATGGCCCGGACCTCCACCTCACCGGGGCGGTTCAGTGTCCGCAGATCCTCCGGGAAAGGCGTGGGGTCCAGTACCTCGTCCTGTCCCATATCCCCGCCGTAGGCAAAGCACATACCGGATGGATAAAACTCCACCCGCCGGGTCTCCCGGCGTTGGCTGTCCAGCTCCGAGTAGATGAAATTGGCCTCGTCATCCTCCTCCGGGTGAAGCAATTCCTTAATCACATATTCCATATCCATTCTCCTTGAAAAACGATTCAATGGCGCTCCGCTCCGTCTCCACGCTGCCTTGAGCGAAGCCGTTCCGTCCGCCGCCCCGCCCGTGGAGGGCCGTATTCATGGCCTTGACCAGAGGGCTGATGTCCTGTCCGTCCGCCCGGCCCAGGGCGTAGGCGTAATGGCCCTCCTCTCCGGAGAAAACTGCCGCCAGACCGCTGCAGGTCTTGGACACGGCATCCATCAGCCGCCGGACGCTGTCCGGCCGCATGGAGGGCTGGAACAGCATCACATCGCCCTTTCCCGCCAGCTCCTTGGCTATGGATTCAAATACAGACTCCTCCAACTGGGTGCAGCGAAGCTTGAGGCTGGTCAACTCGCCCTCCAGCCGTTCCACGGCCGCCTCGCTGTCTACAGGCTTTACACTGAGCCGCTGGCCAATGGCCTTGGCCTGCTCCCACGTCCGGGATAGGTAATCCAGCGCCCGCTGCCCGCACAGCAGCTCAATCCGCACGCCCTCCCGGAATTTCTGCACGGACAGGAACTTTACCAGCCCCACCTGCCCGCTCCGCAGCACATGGGTGCCGCAGCAGGCGCAGCAGTCCGCGCCGGGGAAGGCCACAATCCGTACATCCCCCTCCAGCGGCTTTTTGCTGCGGTAGTCGATAGCGTCCAGCTCCGCGCCCCGGTGGAACTGAATGTCGATGGGGTGATCCTCCTGAATGTAGCGGTTGGCCTGCCCTTCAATCTCCAGCAGCTCTTCCCAAGGAATGTCGGCGTTGAAGTCGATGGTCACGATGTCCGTCCCCATGTGGAAGCCCACATTGTCACAGCCGTACCGGCCACAGATCAGCCCTGAACAGATATGCTCGCCGGAGTGCTGCTGCATATGGTCAAACCGCCGTGCCCAGTCGATGGAGCCAGAGACAGTTTTCCCAATTTCCACGGCGCGATCCACATTGTGGAAAATCACGCCGTTTTTTTCATGGACGTCCGTCACCGCCGCACCGTCCAGCGTGCCGTGGTCGGCAGGCTGTCCGCCGCCCTCCGGGTAAAAGGCAGTGCGGTCCAGCGTGACTGTATAGCCGTTTTTTCCCGCCTGGCAGTCCAGCACCGTGGCGGTAAAGTCCGTCAAAAACGGGTCCGCGTAGTATAGCTTTTCAGTTTCCATGGGGAACATTCCTTTCATTTTTAAGAGATCGACACGATAAAATGCCACAGCGGGTCAATGAGCCAGAGCCCAAACACGGCCGAGCAGAGGTTGGCAGCGATGGCGTACACGGCGGCTCGCGCCTTGTTTTTTTCCGTCAGCAGACGGCGGTACAGCAGCAATTCGACCAGTGTGATGATGACCTCAATGGGAATATAGAAGATCAAAGACCAGCCGCTTACACCGTGATTCAACACCGTTACGGCGAGATAGACGGCGAAGCCGCCCTGTGTCACCAGATTCACCAGCAGAAATACCAGCCAGCTTCTCTTGCTCCGGTAGCCGAAGACAAACAGCAAAAGCCCCTCGATCAGCAGGGTAGGGAGGAGGGTGCACAGGAATTGCAGCGCATAGGCCATGGCCGGACTGGGCGCGTTGGCAGTCCTTGCCGCCCAGTCCACCGTCGCACTGGATTGCAGCGTTGCCCGGTGCAGGACTCCGGATACCCAGCTTTCGCCGCTTTTTGTTACGAGAATGATCCGATACGTATCCGGTACGCCATGGTAATCGAAGGTGTGAAGCCGCGTGCCGTTTCCGGCGTCCTCCCCCAGCAGGTCGCCCCACATGGGCACACCGTTGGTGCCCTGCGCGGTGCAGGCGTGCCAGCCCTCCGGCACCGCCGCCCGCAGCGCGTCCAGCAGCTCGCTGTCCAGTGCAGCGATCTCCTCCTCGGAGTAGCTCCAATCCAGCCCGCTGTATGTGTCATCCCCGTCTCCGGAGCCATAGGTGTGCCCCTGATAATCCCCTTTTTCCAAAAGATCGAGGTAGTATGGCTCCTCCGGGGCATTTTTCACCAGCACCTTTAACTGCGCCTTCGGCCCCGTGTCCGCAAAGGCAGAGACCGTCAGCAATGCGGCGGCTAAAGCCAGCAAAGCGCAAAAACGCAGAGACTTTTTCATAGAAATGCTCCTTTCCCATAGACCGGTCTTTCCAATAGCTGTTCACAAGGAAAGACGAAAAAAGTGGCGTTTTGGTTGCACATTTTCAAAAAAATGCAGCAAATCAGGCTGTTTTCATGGAATATCCAATCAGGGATTGTTTTTGGGGATTCTCAAAAAGGTGTCCTTGCACCGCAGTACCCGGAGACAGGCATCATCGATGACGCTTTCATCCAATGTGCCCTCCTGCACCGCCGCGATGACAGCGGGGATCTGGGTCCGGTAGTCCGTGGTAACAACCATATCGTTCCCCGCCTGCAAGGCCAGCACAGCCACAGCGCCGTTCTTGGCATAGGCCTGTACGGCGTCCATAGCCAGATCGTCGGTGATGGCAATACCCTCAAAGCCACACGTTTCCCGCAGAACCTTGTGGACGGCGGGAGACAGGGATGCGGGGAGATCGGCATCCATACAGGTTACGATGTTATGGCTCACCAGCACAAAGGGCGCGCCCGCATCAATCCCCGCCTGAAAGGGCAGCAGGTCGGAGTTCTCGAAGGTCTCCATGGGCCGCTGATCCACGGCGATGCCGGTGTGGGTATCCACATTATTTCCGTAGCCGGGGAAGTGCTTCAGCACCGGCAGCGTGCCGCCCTCCGTCATGGCCGGCACCACCAGCCTCACATAATCCGCCGTCATGTTTGCGTCCTGCCCCAGCGTCCGGTCATAGATGAAATCCTTAGGGTCGGTGGACACGTCGCACACCGGCGCGAAATTCACGTTGATCCCCAGCGCCCGCAGTTCCCGGCTTCGGGTGTCCGTATCCCGGAGAATTTCTTCAATGCCGCCGATGTAGTTCAGCTTCTGAGGAGATTTGAAGGTTTCAGAGAAGAGGTTGGGGTTCCGGCTGGCACGGGTCACGGTGCCGCCCTCCTCGTCGCTTCCAATAAACAGGGGGATAGCGGCCGCATCCTGGTAGCTCTCGATTTTCTGGATGAACTGATCCCATGTCAGCCAACTGTCGCCATCCTTGTAGTCCCGTCCGAACAGCAGATAGCCTCCTAAATGGTAGGTGGAAATATCCTCCACGGCGTTGGTCTCCGGGCACCGGACGAAGAAAAGCTGTCCCACCTTTACCTCTAAGGTCATGGAGTCCAGTAGTCCCTGCAGCCGTTCTTCACGGGCCTTTTCCGCCGCCAGACGCTCCTGTTCCGCGATTTCCTCCGGCGTCAGTACCGGCTCCTGCGGCACAGTGGGCGCGGGTTCCACCTGCTGATCCGGCGTCACCGGTTCCGTGGAATTGTCCGGCTTTGCACAGCCTGCTGTGGAAAATACAGTCAATGCCGCCAAAAGCGCGGCCAAAAAGCGTTTCATAGGCGCCTCCCTTCAAAGTAGCTTCAGTCTATCATAAACCGGGAAAAAAAGAAAGAAAAAAGGAGGGCCTCGCCCCTTAAGCTTCTTCATAGGTGATCAGATCCCCAACACCGCACTCCAATACATAGCATAAACGGGCCAGTACATCCGCGTCAATCCGCTCCGAACCGTCAGAACACCATTTGTCCACAACCTCAAAGCGGCTTCCGATGGCCTGTGCAATCTGGTTGCGGTTCAATCCCTGTTCAACCATACGCTCTGACAAATGAAACCGAAGCTTTCCATATCCCTTTGTCGCGTGAACAGACCTTGGCATCAGACCATCACCTCTTGTTCTATACTATCTGCAAAGTAACTCATTGACAATTACTATATTATTAGTTACTATTTACATAGTATTAGAACTTAGGGGGTCTTTTTATGCAGAATGAGCAGGAATTTTATCGCTGTCTGGTGTCTGACGCCGCAGGACGCACGTTGAAAAAGATATTGGCAATCATCCGGGACGATACGTAAAGTTATTAAATTTGCTTTAATAAGATCGAAGCTATTATTTCCATTTACGAAGAGCTTGTAATTTCGCGGGGCCCCCTTAATTATTTTGGATAACAAGGACGCGCGCGGCTATGCCGCGCGCTTTCGCATAGTTTCCTGCTCCCGCAAGGGACAGTTCCCACCGCAGGGACGTGGGGCGCATTCTTTTCTGGAAAAGAACCCGCCCCACACCCCTGGAAGAAAAGCACCAGGGCGTTTCGACTTCGCCCTGGACCCCCAACGACACAAAGGCCGGGGGCCTCGGTCCACGCCTTTGGAAACCAACCCCCAGAGGCCGGGGCAGCAGCCCGAAAGCACCGTTACGGCAACACGATTCCCAACCCTGATGGGCCGCCAATCGTGCCATTTCCTCGGAAGCGGGCCGCTTTATCCGCCCCCGGCGGCGCTTTGGTGCTTTCACCTTTGGAACCCCCTCCCGGAGACGAGGGACGGGGCAGGAAAAACCAACCCCCAAGGGGACGAAGGGCGAGAGACGAGGATAAAACCGGAAACGGACCGGGTAGTGCGTAGCGAAGCGGAACGCACGGGAGTAGAAATACGCCGATTCGGTTTTCCGCCCCGTTGTGCTCCGCACTCTCAAATGCGGGGATATGCCGATTTGATATTCGGGTATAGCGCAGCCGGCAGGCAACTTCCGGATTTTGTCGGCAGTGCGTGACGGCCAGCCCCCGCTTTGGGTGAGTTAACCGCTTTGCCGGTCAACTCATCCCTCAGCGTCTTTTCTTTTGACCATGAATGGCCGTTTTCTTTTCCACAAGAGGAAAAGAAAATGGGGATTCCATCCCGCATGGTATCACCATGCTTTCCCGTGCCGCATAACGGCAGATATGCTTAGTTCTCCAGTTTGGTGATCTGGATATGCAGCTCATCCAGCTGCTTCTGGGTGACCTCAGAAGGTGCGCTCATCATCACGTCCTGGGCGTTCTTGTTCATGGGGAAGGGGATGATCTCCCGGATGCTGTCTTCGCCGGCCAGCAGCATCACCATGCGGTCCACGCCCGGGGCGATACCGGCATGGGGGGGTGCACCGTAGGTGAAGGCATTGTACATGGCGGGGAACTTGGCCTTCACGTCCTCTTCGCCCAGCCGCACCAGCTCAAAGGCCTTGATCATGATCTCAGGATCGTGGTTCCGCACAGCGCCGGAGCTGAGCTCCACGCCGTTGCACACCAGATCGTACTGGTCAGCGGTGATGCTCAGGGGGTCGATCTCGCCCTTTTCGGCCTTCAGCAGCACGTCCAGACCGCCGGAGGGCATGGAGAACGGGTTGTGGCAGAATTCCAGCTCGCCGGACTCGTCGCCGATCTCGTACATGGGGAAGTCCACGATCCAGCAGAAGGCGTACTGCTCCTTGTCCATGTGGCCGGGAACGGCAGCGCCCAGGGTCTTGACCAGCACACCGGCGGTCTTGAGGGCGGCGTCCCGCTTGCCTGCGGACAGGGCCACGAAGTCATTGGCCTTCAGGCCCAGAGCCTCGATGACCTTTTCCTTGATGGGATTGACGAACTTGGAAATGCCGCCCACCAGCTCGCCGTTTTCGTCCATGCGGAACCAGTAGGCCTTGCCGCCGGACACGGTCTCCACATCCGCCAGGGTTTTGTCGATGAACTTCCGGGTCTCGTGGAAATCGCTGACCTTCACGGCCTTCACCAGATTGCCCTCGGCAAAGGGCTCAAAGCCGCAGCCGCCCAGAACAGAAGTGACGTCCTGCACCCGCAGGTCGATCCGCAGGTCAGGCTTGTCGGAGCCGTAATTCTCCATAGCCTCGGTGTAGGGGATACGGGTGAAGGGTGCGCCGCTGGCCCGGCTGTAAGCGCCGTACTGGGCGAAGATGGGAGGCAGCACGTCCTCCAGAACGGCGAACACGTCCTCCTGGGAGGCGAAGGCCATCTCCATATCCAGCTGGTAGAACTCACCGGGGGAGCGGTCGGCACGGGCGTCCTCGTCCCGGAAGCAGGGGGCGATCTGGAAGTAACGGTCGAAGCCGGAGGTCATCAGCAGCTGCTTGAACTGCTGGGGTGCCTGAGGCAGCGCGTAGAACTTGCCGGGATGGTTCCGGGCGGGCACCAGATAGTCACGGGCGCCCTCGGGGGAGGAGGCCGTCAAAATGGGCGTGGTGATCTCCAAAAAGCCGTGCTCGGTCATGGACTTCCGCAGGGCGGCCACCACGTTGCACCGCAGAATGATGTTCTTCTTCACGGCGGGGTTCCGCAGATCCAGATAGCGGTACTTCAGCCGCTGGGCCTCGTCGGCCTCCCGGCTGCGGTTGATCTGGAAGGGCAGCTCGCTGTGCTGGCAGCGGCCCAGCACCTCCACCTTGGCGGGAACAATCTCAATGTCGCCGGTGGCCATCTTGTCGGTCTTGCTGTCCCGCTCCCGGACAATGCCCTCCACGGAGATGGTGGACTCTTTGGTGATGGCCTTGAAGGTGTTCACCATGTCCTCGGTCTCTGCCACCACCTGGGTGGTGCCGTAGAAGTCCCGGACCACCACGAAGGCCAGATTGGCGCTGACCACGCGGACGTTCTCCATCCAGCCGGAAATTTTCACCTGCTTGCCTGCGTCACTGAGGCGCAGCTCTCCACAGGTATGAGTTCGATTCTGCATCATATTGTTGCTTCCTTTCCATGAAAAGTGATTTAAAATTGTATAATTAAAATCAGAAATAACAAATTGTATTTATTCGGCCGCCTGTTCCCACAGCGCGTGGGCCATTTTCTGCCCGATTTCGTGGCCGTTCTTCATCAACAGCGGCAGTGTGACCCCATGGTCAAAGTCCCGGTAACTCCATGCGTCCACATCGAATTGCAGATGCTCAGACCGCCAGATATCAGTTCCGTTGTCCTGCGCGAAGCTGATAGACATGGTATCTAAATCATCGGTTTCCGGGTATTTGACGTAGGTATCCACGATCCCTTCCAGGAAGGGGAGGGCCTGCACCACCACGTTGAAGGGGGAGCGCCGGAACCGCAATTCCCGAATCTCCGACCAGAGATCGTCAAATTCCTCTGTCCCGGCGGTGAGTTTCAAGCGCCGATCCTCATGGCGGTATGTGGTGAAATCCGACAAATACACCTCAATGATGTCCGGCTCCAGTTCCGGATACAGGGTGTCCACACCGATGGGCCGGGCATACCAAAGCCCCCAGATCACCAGCAGCGCCGCCAGCAGCAGCGGCAGGTCACGCTTCAGAGTCAGCTTCATAACAGGCTCCTTTCTGTGGTTATTCCACGATCACGCTTCCTTTTTCCAGTTCAGCAAGACCGGCCTTGATCCGGTCGATGGTCTCCTGCGTATTCAGTTTGGTCTGCTCGCCGGACTTCATGTCCTTGCAGGCCACCACGCCGGCGTTGATCTCGTCCTCGCCCAGAAAGATCACATAGGGGATGGACAGCTTGTCGGCATAGCTGATTTTGGCCTTGAACTTCTTCTGTTCACAGTGGAGCTGGGTGCGGATGCCCGCCTGCCGCAGCTGGGTGGCCAGCGCGATGGCGGGGGAGAGATCCTCCGTCATAGGCAGGATCAGCACATCCGCCGGGGCGGTGGGCAGCTCCGGATTCAGCATCCCCTGCTCGCCCAGCACATAGAACAGCCGGGTCAGGCCGATGGAAATGCCCACGCCGGGGAGCTGCTTGTCGGTGTAGAACTCCGCCAGATTGTCATACCGTCCGCCGGAGCACACGGAGCCGATCTCCGGGTGATCCAGCAGCGTGGTCTCATAGACCGTGCCGGTGTAGTAATCCAGACCACGGGCAATGGTGAGATCCACGGCGAAATTCTCTGCAGGTACGCCAAAGTCCGCCAGATACTTCACCACGGTGTTCAGTTCGCTGAGCCCCTGATCGAACATCCCGTTTCTGCCGGTGTAGCCCTCCAGCGCCGTCAGGACCTCTTCGTTGCTGCCCTTGATGGCAATGAACTTTAAAATCTCATCGGCATCGGCTTCGCTGACGGCGAAATCCTCCACCAGGATGGTCTTTACCTTTTCGGGACCGATCTTATCCAGCTTGTCTACCGTCCGCATCACGTCGGCGGATTTCTCCGTCAGGCCCAGCATAGCGTAGAAGCCGTTCAGGATCTTCCGGTTGTTCACCCGGATCTGGAACCGCTTCAGTCCCAGAGTGGAGAAGGTCTGATAGATGATGGAGGGGATCTCCGCCTCGTTGGTGATGTCCAGCTTGCCGTCACCGATGATGTCGATATCCGCCTGATAGAATTCCCGGAAGCGGCCCCGCTGGGCACGCTCGCCCCGGTACACCTTGCCGATCTGATACCGGCGGAAGGGGAAGGAAAGCTCGTTGTAGTGGAGGGCCACATACTTGGCCAGAGGCACCGTCAGGTCAAAGCGGAGGGAGAGGTCGCTGTCGCCCTTCTGGAAGCGGTAGATCTGCTTTTCCGTCTCGCCGCCGGCCTTGGCCAGCAGCACCTCGCTGGATTCGATGACGGGGGTGTCCAGGGGCGTGAAGCCATACAGGGAATAGGTCTTGCGAAGCACCTCCATGATGCGCTCCATCTGCTGCTGGGGCGCCGGGAGAAGCTCCATAAAGCCGGACAGCGTCCGGGGGGTCATTTTTGCCATAAAAATACTCCTTTTCGGGTGATATTACTGAGTTTTCCACTGAAACAGGGCGTTATAGGATCGTAAAAACTGCAAAAAAACGCTCCCGTCCCATAGCTTTGGGACGAGAGCTTACGCTTCGTGGTGCCACCCAAATTCGGGGCAGACTGCCCCCTTTGGCCTTCTGGTACGGGAAGGGGACCGTGGACGTTTCCGTCCCCGCTCCGCCGCTGTCCTTCCTCCGGGGCAGACGGGATGCTTTCAGCATTGCACCCCTCTCTGTGAGACTGCGTTCCGACCTACTGCTGCGGCGTCATAGCGGTGTATTCATTTGATAGTAGCCGTTTTCCGGCGATTTGTCAAGCGATGGGCCGGTTGCTGGCGGGATTGACGATCATACGCCAGTCCAGATCACCCCGGGCCAGACCCAGTACCAGCATTTCCGCCGTGGCAATGTTGCTGGCGAAGGGCACATTGTTCTGGTCGCACAGGCGGGAGATGTAACTGATCTCACCGGCCATCTTTTCGTTGCTGGGGTCGTTGAAAAACAGTACCAGATCGAATTCATTGTAGGCGATGCGGGCGCCGATCTGCTGGCTGCCGCCGTGGGCATAGGACAGGAAGCAGTGTACCTTCAGACCCGTGGCTTCCGCTACCATGTGTCCGGTGGTGTTGGTAGCGTACAGGTTATGCTGAGAGAGAATGCCGGCGTAGGCGGTACAGAACTGCACCATCAGGTCCTTCCGGTTGTCATGCGACATAATAGCAATATTCATCTGTCGATCTCCTTTCTGAGGTTCTTATCTGATCCGCAGCAGCGGCGCTTTACCGCCCTGCAGTCGAATTGCGATATTTCGGTATGCGCTGGCCGCTCCATTGTAAGAGCGCAGCAAAAGGGGAGTTCCTTGATTCAGGGACACAGGCAGCGCGTCATCCTCCGGTACCACGCCGATGAGAGGCAGACCTGCCTTGTCCATGGCATCATCAATGGTGGCGTGCATACTGTGCAGCAGCTTCTTCCGCACCCGGTTCACCACCAGATGCAGCCGGCCGGAGCTGAACTGCCGCAGTTCCATCACGGTATGCTGGGCGTCCCGCAGGGAAGAGGCGTCCTGCGTGGTCACTACCACGCAGCGGTCTGCACCGCAGACCGCCAGCCGGAACCCCAGCCCCAGTCCTGCCGGTGCGTCCAGCAGACAGAAGTCAAACTGCTGCCGGATCTTTTGCAGCATCCGCCGAAAGTCCTCCTCTGTCACAGCAGGCCCCCGCATTCGCACAGGCGCCGTCAGCAGATAGAGATTGGGAATACTGGGATGCGCCACCACAGCCGCTTCCAGCGGGCAGCGGTCCAGCGCCACATCGGAGAAATCCATCAGCGCCCGGTCCGTCAGACCCAAGGCCAGATCCAGATTTCGCAGTCCGATGTCGCAGTCCACGCACAGCACCCGCTTGCCGCTCTGGGCCAGCGCGGTGCCGACTCCGGCAGTCAGGGAGGTCTTACCGGTGCCGCCCTTGCCGGACACTACCGCGATACATTGTCCGCTCACGACACCACCTCACTTTCAAATGCCAGTATCCTTATTATAACGGATTCTTTTTGATTTTTGCAAATGGTCTGGGATATTTTTTTGGTGTTTCGGCAATTTTTTTTATAAAAATCACCCGATGGACCACCTCTGTGCCGGGGATCTGGTAGTCGGCCGTCCGCTCCACCTGTCCGCCTAAGGTCTTGATAGCCTTTTTGGCGGATTCCAGTTCCTCATCGGACTCCACGGACTTCATGGACAGGAAGTATCCGCCCGCCTTCACCAGTGGCAGGCACAACTCACACAATACGCTGAGATTCGCCACGGCCCGGGACACGGCGAAGTCAAAGCTCTGCCGGTGCTCTGCCGCAAATTCCTCCGCCCGGGCGTGAACGCACTGCACGTTCTGCAATCCCAGCTCGTCGCAGACCTCCTGTAAGAAGGTGATCCGCTTGCCCAAGGAGTCCAGCAGCGTCATGCGGATGGACGGCTCCAAAATTTTCAGAGGCATACCGGGAAAACCCGCACCGGTGCCTACATCCACCACGGTTTTGTCCTTGAGGTCCGCCAGCGTCAGCAGCGCGGCGCTGTCCAAAAAGTGGAGGGAAGCCACATCCTCCGGGTCCGTGATGGCGGTGAGATTCATCACCTTGTTTTTTTCCAGCAGCAGCTCTCCGAACCGCAGCAGGGAGGGGGCGGCGTCATAGCCCAGCCCCAATTCCGTCAGGCCTTTTCGCAGCTGTGCTTCCATCATTTCTCTTTCAGCAGATCCCGGATCTCCGTCAGCAGCTTTTCCTCGTTGGAAGGCTCCGGTGGGGCGGGTTCTTTGGCAGGGGTTTCCTCCTGCTTTTTCAGCTTGCCATGGAAGCCGTTGATGGTCTTGATCATCAGGAACACCGCAAAGGCGATGATGAGAAAATCCAGAATCGTGGCCAGGAAGCTGCCATATTTGATGGCAACCTCCGTAGCGGGATCGATCACCCCGTCGGCTCCGGCGACAGCGGCCTTCAGTACGATCTTCCAGTTGGAAAAATCAACGCCGCCGGTGAGTACGGAGATCAGGGGCATGATGACGTCATTCACAAGGGAAGTGGAGATCTTACCGAACGCACCGCCGATGATGACGCCGACGGCCATATCCATCACATTGCCTCGGGCGATAAAGGTTTTAAACTCCCCCATGAAGCTTTTTTTCTTTTCGGGTGCGGACATAGGAAGCACCTCCTTTTGGTCAAAAAATCTTGAAAGCTGAAACCGTTGCGCCGCAAGGGTTTCAGAACACAGACCGGAATGGAGACGTTTTCGGGACCTAAAATAATCCCCACATGGTCTCCACGGTCTGTTATGAGCTGTATCGGCCCGCTACGAATTGTACTATTCCGTTCAAATAATACAATTCGTAGCTTTTGGCCGATTTCTTGTTTTTACAGGGCTGCGTGAAGAATTTACTTCTTGGTCGGGACCAGAACCTTGGTGCCGCCCATGTAGGGCCACAGGACCTCGGGAATCTTCACGGTGCCGTCCGCCTGAAGGTTGTTTTCCAGGAAGGCGATCAGCATACGGGGAGGTGCCACGCAGGTGTTGTTCAGCGTGTGGCACAGCTGCATCTTGCCGTTTTCATCCTTGTAGCGGATGCGCAGACGGCGGGCCTGGGCGTCACCCAGGTTGGAGCAGGAGCACACCTCAAAGTACTTCTGCTGACGGGGGGACCAGGCCTCAATGTCGCAGGACTTCACCTTCAGGTCGGCCAGATCGCCGGAGCAGCACTCCAACTGCCGCACGGGGATGTCCATGGAACGGAACAGCTCTACGGAGAAGTTCCACAGCTTATCGTACCACGCCTTGGAGTCCTCGGGCTTGCAGACCACGATCATCTCCTGCTTCTCAAACTGGTGGATGCGGTACACGCCGCGCTCCTCAATGCCGTGAGAGCCCTTCTCCTTGCGGAAGCAGGGGGAGTAGGAGGTCAGCGTCTGGGGCAGTTTGTCGGAGGGAATGATCTGGTCGATGGTTTTCCCCTTTTTCTGCTCCTGCGCGCAGAGATACACGAACAATCCCTGCCCCAGAGAGGCGCAGAGGG
>ENA-ORLM01001361-ORLM01001361.1-human-gut-metagenome-genome-assembly--contig:-NODE-1361-length-15999-cov-3.506846_pt1 | contig 15999 bp, 11 predicted proteins | sample MGYA00243063_ERZ508815 | MGnify/ENA primary metagenome ERZ508815 (study PRJEB26277, sample SAMN04329768) | human gut metagenome | biome: human-associated habitat | host: Homo sapiens | place: USA...
TTGACATAAATCTTTGGGTCAATGTATAGGGCAATCCATCCAGATAAGCTCTGAAGCATCATCTCCCGGAAGATGCCTTTCATCAATATGGTTTCAACTGGAAAGCTTAAGAGCAGGCACAGCACGACAACGAGTGATGTTGACAGGATGTAAAGTCTGCTGATTTCCCCATTGCTGTAACCAAGTATTTTTACCATAGAGATAGACTGGGCATTTTTTTCGATGATAATTTTTGAGAGCAGATAAATAAGTACTAAAAATATGGCGATGGCAAATCCATTAATCAGTCCCATCATATTTCCCATGGATACATCTAATTGGCGGGAAATTTTTGTTAAGGCATCTAAGTCGATGACGGAGCCGATATATTTACTACTGATGTCGGTTATTTTGGTATCAGAGAAGTAGCCGCTGTAATAGTCAGAGCCGAGGTCAAATATACGGTTTAACTGATTCTGGTTCATAAAAATACAAAGGCCTCCATTATACTCATAAATACCCTTTACCCGGAAGGTATACTTATCTTTTTCGTATTTTTCTTTTAAAGTGATCATATCTCCCGGCTGCAAGGAAAATTTATCTGCATAGGCAGAAGAAATATACACATCGGCTGTGACCTTACTATCTGCCTGTAAATCTGCTTTTTCATCTTTTAAATTAATTTTAACGTATTTACTATCGGGCTTCACACCATATAAAGTGACTTCTTCACTTTTAAAGGTTTTCGGTGTTGTGTTTAACGAGTACGCAGAAAATTCTTCCGCATCTTCATTTTCTGTTTTTGCTCCAAGCGAATACTCCAGCAAAGAAAATAAACTGGATATTTTATTGCCGCTCATTGCACTGGTCGGAACAGAAAGCATGTACTGGTATTTGGCCAACATATTGTTCTGAATATCTGTCTGATAGTGGTCAAGTACAGAGGGCAAAACTAATCCAAAAAATAATAATAAATTTGCAAAAACAATTCCGACAAACAATACAATATAATTACTAAAGTTCTGGAAAATAACACGCAGTCGGAATCTTGAAAAGATATTGATTCTCGAGCTTAAGCGTAATGCTCTTTTTTGCTTTTTCCTGCTTAAGTCTCTTCGTAAAAATTTAAGCGGCGGCAACTTTAATTTGCTGCGCAGTATGCCGTAATTGACAACAAGCATAATCAGTACTGGGACAACCGTTGTAAGTAAAAAGGCTTTCGCATTCCAGACTGTGACATAGGTTGGCAGGCTATAACTTCCATAGTACATTCCTGCACAAACATTTTTAAAGATGGTATAACCTAAAATATTTCCGACAACCGCTCCGATAAGAGTCACAAAAACTGGCATGGACATATAATGCCTTATCAATTCATTTTTCGTATAACCAGATGCACGGAGTGTTCCGATGACTCCGGCTTCCTTTCGAATCGTATTACTTGTTGTAATTCCAAATACAAATGCCATAATCACCATGACAATATAGAGAAGTACAATGATCATTGCTTCATCACTTCCCATATCATCTCCTGTAAAATGAATCGCCTGATTAACATACTGTGGAATAAAACTCTCTAACGTGATATCTTTTCCGATATCTTCCATGAAATCTTCTGACCTTTTCTTCTCCTCCTTTTCGTTCTTTGGCTTTTTATTATATTTCCATGCGTAATCATAGGTAAGCTGGCTTTCATTAAAAGAAGAAAATTCTTCCTTTGTGACAATGCCCACACCGAACTTTATCGCATCAAACATTGTATCATTATTATTCTGGAACAAGGCACTGTAATCAGACAAGGCAACAAGACCAGTAATTTTCCATGTCTTCTTTCCACTTTTTAATGTATCTCCAACAGATAGTTTATTATTATCTGCATACATTCTGTCAATGGCGATTTCTCCGATTTCTTTCGGCATTTTTCCCTTCATGAGACAGACTTTATTTACCTCTTCCCTGTTTTTAAAAATACGAAGAGTACTTCCATTAGAAAGAGCTTTCTCTACATAAAAATTCTCATAAAGTTTTACACCATAGCCTTCTATTGTTTCCTGCTGATTTTTATAAACTTTTTCTTCTGTAGCAAAGTTTCCATCCTCTATGTTATATTTTTCAAAACTGTTATCATAGGCAGTCAGCATACTTCCATCTGCTACTAAAAAGCCGGAAACAAACCCAATCGTTGCTACCATCAGAATAAATACAACAAGATACTTTCCCATTTCCTGCCGTAGTTCCCGAAGAAGCCTTTTTCTTAAAGGATTTTTCATATCTCGCTCCTCCTACCACTCCAGTTCCATCGCCGGAACTTTCTGTTCATTCGTATAATTCTTTCGAATCATACCGTCTCTTAACTTGACAACTCTGTCTGCCATATCTTTTATCGCATCATTATGAGTAACCATAACGATTGTATTGCCATACTTTTGATTGACCGTCTCAATAAGGCGTAAAATATCTTTTGATGTATTATAATCTAACGCTCCTGTTGGCTCATCACAAAGCAAAATGTCTGGATTCTTCACAATTGCTCTTCCGATTGCTGTTCTCTGCTGCTGTCCACCAGAAAGCTGGTTCGGCAATTTGCGCTGATGCTCATAAATACCAAGTGTATGTAACAGTTCATCCACATCAAGCGGCTTGTCACTCAAATATGCACCAACCTCAATATTTTCCCTCACTGTAAGATTCGGAATCAGATTATACATCTGAAAAATGTATCCGAGATGCTTTCTTCGGTATAAAGACAGCTTCTTCTCTGTCATATCCTCGATACGCTCTCCATCAATTGTAATACTGCCTGAATCCGCTCCATCAATCCCACCAATAATATTTAACAACGTAGACTTTCCAGAACCAGAAGGTCCAAGAAGAACACAAAACTCTCCCCTCTCAATCTCCAAATCAATCCCTTTTAGCACCTCAATCCGGCTGTCACCCATACCAAAAGACTTTTTAATCTGTTTTATTTCCAAAAACATAAACTCAAACTCTCCTCTTAACTTTCTTTCCTCTATTTCAAATAAATTTATGTTAGCCCCAAACAGCCCGCGTTAGGTATTCCTATTTCTTATGCATTTATACTAACATATTTATTCTTCTTCTATTTTATGTTAGTTGTAACTTACTAAAATGTCAATAAGTTTTTTGATAAATCAATACTTGAGTCGAGATTCGAGTTCTCCCTGAAAATCTTTAATTTTCTTGAAAAGCCAAGAAACAGAACCCAAAAGAAGCTGCATACCGCAGATGTAATCTCAATTCTGCGCGAACATAGTATCGTTAAAAGTTTCTCCTTGCAAATATTGATTTTGTGACTTTGTGTTTTTTACAACTGAGTCAAAATCAATATTTGCAAGGAGAAACTTTTATAAGATACTTTTCTCACAAAATTGAGAGATACATCTGCGATATGCAGCTTCTTTCAGGTTCGTCTGTCTATTTAGAAAAATTAAAGTGTTTTCAACACTTCCATTACACCATTTACATCGATGCTCTACTCTGTAACATATTTAGCTAATGAATTTAAGGTAGGATGTCCGTTTTTCATACAGTAACTTTCGCCGCAGCTTTCTAACAGAGACATATCATTTAAATAGTCACCAAATCCCATAGCTTCTGTATGTGCAATGCCGTACTTTTCACATATAGCTTTGATTGCATTCCCCTTGCTTTCTGTTTTGTTGGCAATGTCAATCCAGCTTGCTCCGGATAATACGGCTGTAAGTTTCTCACCGATATTTTCAAAATATTTCATGGATTCTTCAGCTTTTTCTTTCTTAAAATAGATAGCGACCTTTACGATTGTATCATTGTCTGCCACTTTTCTTAAATCTTCTACAATCTGTCTTCTCTCGTAGTACATTTCTACATTATAGTAGATTTCCTCATCCACATCTTTTTTTGTTATGTAAGCAGACTTCGCACCGCAGATAACAGGTGTTGCATAAGGTACTTTATCTATGATATCAAGACATTTTAACACGTCCTGCTTGTCTATCTCATCTTTAAAAATAATCTCGCCTTTTTCGAAAACAAGCCCTCCATTTTCTGCAATAAATGCAAGGTTATCTCTGATTGGAAGAAAGTCTCTTTCTAATGTATAGTACTGTCTTCCGCTGGCAATGACTGTCTTTATCTCTGGATGACTTTTTACCCACGGAATAAATTCTTCCGGCATTTCTTTTTTACTGTTAAGCAAAGTTCCATCCATATCTACGGCTACTAATTTTATATTCATCTGTTCTCCTTATCGTAATCTTTAACGTAATCCCTAATTAAATTTATCTATTTCCTAAATCAATCCCTGTTCTTTGCAATAATGATAAATGCCATCTTCTGCAACATGTCCGCAGATTGCATCGGCAACTGCTTTTACATCATCGGTTGCATTGCCCATTGCAACACCAGTGCCTACAGCTTCTAACATTTCAATATCGTTTGTTCCATCACCAAAGGCGATTGCATTCTCTTTATCTAAATGATAATAGTCAAGAATTTTTCTTACGCCGACACCTTTGTTTCCATTTGCCGGTGTAATATCTGCCGCTCTTGTCCACCATGCAGTAATTCTCGCACCGTCGACATCTCTTAAAATGTCTGCATATTCTTCTTTATAACAGCCGACCATCATCTGGTAAACTTTTTTATCCATGAGTTTTTCAAAATCAAAGTTATCAAGGACATTTACTTTACTCTTTGCAATGGCAAAATAATCTGCCAAATCTTTATCACAACCGTTTGCACCGCCGCCTTCTACTCCGGCAAGGAACACCGGGCGATGGATTTCCGATGCATTCTCAACAACTGCCTTTACATCTTCTTTTGGGATAGGATTTGAAAAAATAACCTCATCCTTTGTATAACAATAAGACGCATTATAAGATAAAAAGACATCAAAATCAATTCCTGGAAAAGATGGAACAAGATATGGGCCGCGTCCTGTTGCCATACATAAAATAATTCCATTCTTTTTCAGGTGTTTTTATGTCTCGATCATTGCAGGGGTGATTACCTTTTTTTTCATATCAACTAACGTTCCATCTACGTCAAAAAAAGCAATCTTTATATCTTTTGCAGAATCTTTTTTCATATATTCCTCCACTATATTCTGTAATTTTTCTTTTCATAACACACCCCTACTATTCTACAGCTTTATGTTTTTCTGTCAAGGTCAAATTATCCGATGAGCAGCTTTCGAAGCTCTCTGCGCCGTTCAATTTCTAACTTGGAAAAGATACGGGCAATCACATTTTTCACATATCCATAGGAATAATTCATCTGTTCCGCAATCTCACGGTTTTCCATTCCCTGTGCAACTGCCAGCGCAATCTTCCATTCAATTGGTGTCAGCTTCTTTTGTATTTCTCCACGATTTTTTTCAATTGCTGCATCTGCAAAAGACTTTCCTGTTTCTTTTGCGCTTCTTTCAAGATGCATTTCGACTCTGGCAAGCAAGACCTCTTTTACAAAAGGTTTTACAATATAGTCTACTGCTCCTGCCTTTAACCCTTTTACTTCATAATCTGACTCCGCAAATCCAGTGAGAAATATTACAGGAATATCCTGACAATTCGGAATAGATTTCATTTTTTCCAGAGTCGTATACCCATCCATTTCCGGCATAGCGATATCTAACAATATCAAATCTGGCACAACACCCTTTTTTAGTAATGTAATTGCCTGTTTTCCGCTTTTCGCTACGCTGACCGTATAAATACTCGACAATATTTCTTCTGCTGTTTTTAATAAGATTAAATCATCGTCTACAATTAATATGCTATTTTTGCCCATTTCTGTCCTCCCATTCTGTCGTAACTTTATTCGTCCAGTAAGTACCTTTCATAAGTGATTCTGCCTGTTCGAACTCCAAATTCTGCACCGATTTTTGTACCTGTCCCAAAATCTTCTTTTTCTTTGGATTCTTTTCTAAAGACAACAATTTTTCCAGCTGTTCTTCTGCATATTTCCCTTGATATTTTCCTATTGCCTCCAAAATCCCGTCATATGTTTCCTCATATAACTTCTCCTGATTTACTTCTTCTGTCAGCTCACCGTATACCTTCTGTTTCCCATTCTCTTTTTCTTTCTTTTCTGATTCCAGAACAAATTTTTTTGTATTTTCTAAGAAAAAAAACATCCCATCTAACGCTCTTTCCCACTCAAAAAACAAAAGAGGAATCGCCTTTTCTATATAGCTTTCATCCTGCATTTTCCCTCTTATTTCAAGTGAAGCGGCTAATTCATAAAGTGACATTGCTCCAATCGCGCGGGCATTACTTTTTAATGTATGAATCTGTCCTGTCAATATTTTTATTTCCTGCTGTGTTTTTCTCGTTGTCTCAAAACTTTCCTCTAATTTTTTTCTATTTGGCTCATAATATTCTACAAAGAGCTCGGAAAGTTTTCTGTATTGCACAATACTTCCACCTAATAAATGAAGCCCTTCGGAAAGTTCAATATCCCATTTTTTTAATTTTTGCTTCAAATCTAAAAGTTGTTTTTCCGTTATGTTCCAGTCTTCTCCCGCACCGTTCTTCATTGAGACCAGAGCAGCTGGAAGCCATTGTAACAGCAATTCTTCCAACTTCTCCCACATCACCGGTTTTGACAAATAATCAGAAAATCCTTCTGAAAGAAAATGCTGGTGAATTCCCGTGGACACATCCGCTGTAAGTGCAATCACCGGAACACTCTGCCCATTTACCTCTTTTTTCAATCTGTGAAATGTCTCAATTCCATCCATTTCCGGCATCATATAATCAAGAAAAATCAAATGGTATTTTTTATTTCTAACTTTTTCGATACATTCAAAACCACTGGCCGCCGTATCTAACTGTACCCCTGTTCTTCGCAAAAGTGATGTAATCACCTGAATATTTTGTTCACTGTCATCTACCAGTAAAATCTGTGCTTCTGATGCAAAAAACTCCTTCCTTTTTTCTTGCACAGGTTCCCCTTCCACAACTTTCCACTGTCCAATTTTCTCTGTTCCTGCATCTTTTAATGGAAAATATACTGTAAAGTTACTTCCTTTTCCATAGATACTTTCTGCCTGAATATGCCCTCCCATCTGTTCACAAAGTTCTTTTGCTATTGTAAGACCCAGTCCACTTCCCTCAATATTTCTGTGGCGTTTGATATCTGCCCTCATAAACATATCAAAAAGCGCTTCCATATCTTCTTTTTTAATCCCGATTCCTGTATCCTTCACAGAAAAAGAAATCTGCTTTTCCTCCTGACAAACTTTAAGAAAAACCTTCCCTTTTTTTGTATATTTTACCGCATTATTAATTAAATTGAGGATAACTTGTTTGATATGCAATGCATCACCTTCCAGATATTTCGGAAGAGTTTCCTCTACATCTACTACAAACTCCAGATTTTTTGCTTCTGCCTGCTTTGCTCCAATCAGGCAGACTTCCTGTACAAGTTGTCTTAATGAAAACTTTTCCTCAATTATATCTAACTTTTTTGATTCAATTCGCGTAATGTCCAATATATTATTAATAAGAGATAACAGATAATTCCCCGCCTTTTCCACACTCTTTGCATACTGAACGACTTCCCTTGACTCAGACTCCCGTAAAATCATCTCATTCATTCCAAGCATCACATTAATCGGCGTTCGAATCTCATGACTCATATTTGCAAGAAATGTACTCTTGGCGCGATTTGCTTCCATCGCTTCTTCCCTTGCCTGCATAAGAAAAACCTGCTGCTTTTTATATATTCGAAAATGTAGATACATCGCAACGCCAAGAGAAGCACTCGATACAACAACTCCCGTCAGCACATCCACAACAATCTCTTTTTCCGATTGAAACCAGATTACCGTATCTGGATAATAATAGGCAATCCCAATCGTGAATATATAGATTATCAGTTCCAGCCATACACAAAAAAACATTAACCAGCCTTCCAGCATAAAAATAGTAAATAAAATTCCAAAAATATAAAAAGACGGCATTCCACCTTTATACCCGCCACTCTTAAAAAACATAATTGGAAATAAAAACATAAAAATCACAACGATTGTTATAAAGTAGCATCTTTGATATTTTTTACTGTGGTATGCGTAAAAAAGGAGCGACAAAGATAGCAAGGCAATCCCTGTATTTATTAACAGTAGTTTCCTATCTCCATTATTCCAATAAGAAAGAACTCCATTACACAGACTGATGATAAATCCAAGTGAAGCCAGTATATTAAATAATCTCACTCGAAAGGGAAGACCCGAGTGATACAGCACTTTTCCTACTTCCAATACGCTTTTCCTATCCATGACCTATTCCTTTTCTATATCTATTTTCAATTTATTTTCATTATTTTTCTGTATCTATTCTTTTCTATTTCTCTTATTATATCCAAACACAAACTCATGCGATGAATAAAAATCGTACAGCCCTGAATAAATATAGTTTATCACAAAAGCACTTATCTCTTCCAGTATCCGACAGTCACTATTTTCTTCATTTATGGCACAAATCATAAATTTAATTTATAAGTTAACTTATAGATTTATTTACAGAGAACACCAGAGCGTGTTTAAAAAATGCTTTCTGTAAGATGTGCATTATATTTGTGGAGGATTTAAATACACTCTAAATCAAAATGGTGACTGTAAGGCACTATCTTTCTATGTGAATTTTTATATAATAAAAGTGTAAGAACTATTTTATCAAATTACTATGAAATGATTTATAACTATACATCTTCTTACGATCTGCATTATCTAAACGAGGGTGTATTCTAAAAGCGCTCTATTTACATACGGCAACTATTTTTACTGATTTCCAGAGTACATGATGCAAAACGGAGGAAAATTATGGAACATTTTTATATTTATTCTTTTACATTAGCAGTAATCCCACTGCTTTTGGGATTGCTATTTATTTGGTTTGGGAAAAAATTATGGGACAATGCAACGAAAAAAAATGAGGAATATCAGCAACGTTACACCGGACGTACTACTTTGCGTGTAATCAAAGTCGAAAAAAATGAATGGGAAGAAACCAATTCCAACGAACAAGGTCCAGAAAGCAGGATTTCTGTTACCTCTTATACTCCGGTCTACGAATATACGGTAAATGGGCAGCAATATGAATATCATACCCGCTTGGGAAGTTCTACAGATCAATATCCTATTGGAAAAGAATGTCCTGGATATTATAATCCAAAAAATCCAGCAGATGTGACAGAAACCTTGAAAGAGATAACAGGTGGAGGAAGCCATTTTCTTAGTTTGTTGTTTTTTGGAATTGGCGTACTGGCTATTCTGTTTGCTCTGATAAGAGTATGGGCAGTTATAACATTTATATAATCCATCTTTCTTTGCTATAAGACCACAACAATGAAGTTTTTACTCTCATCTAAATATTTCATAAAAGGAGGAAATGAAAATGTTAAACAAAAAAAGAGAACAGAAATTAAAGAACCAATTATACTTTGCCTTTTGGATCCGGCGAATCTTTCTACTTATCCCACTTTTACTTCTGTGCCTGAGTTTCGTTATTCCAACACAGGTTCATGCTCAGACAGATGATTCTTACTTTTTAAATATGTGGTTAAATACGAAAAGCCTTGCTGATTTAAAAAATGTTTATCCAGGACACACAAACATTATTGTCGCTACAATTAGCGATCCTGACCTTTCAAAAATCCCTGCATCAAAAGTATCTGCCACTTCTTCTAATCCTTCCGTACTAAAAGTTATTGACAAATATAATATTGATTTTGCCAACTATCATCCAAATATGGATATCGGTATTGAAATAGAGGCGATGAAAGCAGGAAAGGCAACACTAACCATCCAGTATAAAACTATTGTCAAAAAACTTGATATTACTGTAAAAAAATCAACTGCTTTTATAAAGAAAAAGAAGGGGACAATGCTCATGGGTTATCACTACTTCATGAGAGATTTTGTAACCGTTCACGGAAAAGAACCAAGTATTAAAAAAATTAAGTCCAGCAATAAAAAAATCATAAAAGTATCTGGTCAGAAATTAATTCCAAAAAAGCCAGGAAAAGCAACTATAAGTGCTGTTATCAACGGCAAAAAACAAAGCATCCGAATAACTGTAAAAAGCCCAGCCCCTACCTATGACCAGCTAAAATCTAAAAAAGCCGGGTTAATTTATGACCGCTACAGCGGTAAATGCTATGTAAAAATAAAATTTACAAACAAAAGCCAACGCACTATTACAAAAGTACAACTTAAAACAACGCTGTTTTTTGATGATGCGTGGGACGATATGAAACCAGTAAAGAAGAAAAACGTCAAAGTAAATATCAAACCAGGTAAATCTCAGACTGTTAAAATTTATTTTGGAAAATATCCTGTGTTAGCACCAAACCGATGGAAATATGAGATACTTCAATTTTGGTATAGATAAGAATTGAAATTGCCATAGGTAAAGATACAACTTTCCCTCTGGGAATAAAATTAAAATAAAAAAATCTTGATAGCCTGTATCCAGACTATCAAGATTTTTTCGGTACGGCTTATGCCTTTTACGTTCTTATGATATTGTACTTTATATCATTCTCCCGGATTACATGAAATTACCTTACCGGCATTCCATAAATCTACAGTCTTTTTCGCTGCTTCGAGACGCTCTTCTTCAGAATGGAAGTCAATCGTTACGGACTGGCATCCACATTCTAAACACATTACATAATAACCACAGCCGCCTTCTTCTTCTAATAACGCACCACCGTCACATAATGGACAGTCATGAATCTCTAACTTTTCTTCAATGTTCATAATTTGCCTCTTTCCATTTTATCTTTTTGTTTTCCAAGCACATTATAACATTATTTCTTATAGATAAAAAGAGAAAATGTTCTTCTTTATGCAAATTATTTAATTCTTCAACACATTTGCAGTCATGGCAACGATTGGAATATTGGCCTTCTTGTTGTTCTTTAGAGTACGAATTTCTCTGGTTGTCATATAACCATCCATTTTAGGCATCTGAATATCAGATCATACCTGTCAGCATCCACTTCATTCATCCGTTCAACAGCATCTGTCGCATCAAACCCATTTATTACTATTCAGTGACCTGCGTTTCGATACCCCCCTCACCAAATTTTATGTTTCTTATTGTCTTTTTAAAAACCTTCATCTCCATTTGTTTTGATATATGTGCATCCATACCGGCAGCCAAAGAATGTTGTATATCCTCTGAGAATGCATTGGCGGTCATGGCAACGATTGGAATCGTCTTTGCCAGTTTATGTGTACTTCTGCGGATTGCTTTCGTTGCCTCATAGCCGTTCATGACAGGCATCTGCACATCCATTAAGATCATGTCATAATCCCCTGGAGCAGACTGTTCAAATGTATTAAGAAGTCTTTCTCCATTTTCACAGATAGTACACTCTGCCCCCTCAATCTTTAATAGTTCTATCAAAATTTCTGCATTCAGCTCATTATCTTCTGCACACAGGAATCGCATTCCTTTTAGGATATTTTCATCCAACTCCTCTTTTTCTGCCTGTGGCTCCAGAGAAACTGATCGGTTTTCTGCAACTTTCAGATTCATAATAACTTCAAAACAACTTCCCTGCCCCAGTTCACTTTCTACTTCAATTGTTCCGCCCATCGACTCAACCAGATTTTTGGTGATAGCCATTCCAAGACCGGTTCCCTGTATCTTGTTTGTAAGAGAACCTTCTGCACGGGTAAACGCATCAAAAATCGTATCTTTGAAATCTGCCGACATTCCCATACCATTATCACAGACTAAGAAGCGATACTTTGCATAGGTGGAGGAATTTGACTCACATTCTTCTACTAAAAACTGAATTGTTCCACCCTTCTGTGTGTACTTCACTGCATTAGAAAGCAAGTTACTGAAAATCTGCATCAGATGCACCCGATCCCCATTCACCCACTCGTGCAGGATGTTTTCTTTTGTAAACTGAAGGGTCTGATTTTTTTCTTCTGCCTGTATCTTAAACATATGATCAATTTCCTGTATAAAATCCAGAATAGAAAAATCCGTGTATTTAAAAACAGTTTTCCCGGCTTCAATTTTGCTCATATCCAAAACATCATTAATAATTCCTAACAAAAGCTGTGATGATGTATCTATTTTATCTGCATACTCTGTTACTTTCGCCTTATCACCTGCATCATGTCTGATCAGTGACGTAATACCAATGATTGCATTCATAGGTGTACGAATATCATGTGACATATTCGACAGAAAATCTGTTTTCGCCTTATTTGCATTTTCAGCTGTCTGCAGAGCTTCTGTTGCAATATTCTTTGCCTTTTTCAGTTTTTTATTTGCCGCTTCCATTTCCTTCATTGTCTGTAATTGAAGCTCACTATTTCTTTTTTCACATTCTGCTTTTTGGTCTGCAATATTAAGTTTTGAAATACTGTAAAACAATCCGGCAAAGAGCAAAATGATAAAACTTCCCATCAGTATTGTTGTAAAAAGCACTGTTTTCTGGTAATTTCTCATCACATTATCAACAACACTTTTTTTCACAATACAGATCAACATGGAGTTATTACTTTCTATAGGACAGTACCCCAGATAGAAAGGCTTATCTTTTCCAAGAAGCTCTAGTCCCTGTTCTTTTTTATCCATCTTTTTTTGGAGCAAAGCAGCCTCTTTTTCTGTTATAGCCTTATCTGCCTTTAAATGCTTCAACAATGAATAATTTCGAAAAAATTTATCTTCACTTTGGTTCGTATAGGTAATATTTTCTTCCTCATCTAACAGAAAGAGATACGCATTCTCATTATAACTCTTCAGTTTTAACATGGAATCTAATTTTGAATGATCATACACGGTTCCAACTGCTGTATAAACTTCCCCATTCATATGATATTCCTGACATGGAATTGCAACCAGATAACCTCCACTTTGTGTTTCTTCATAATTCCAGGCAACCAGCTTTGCAATATTATGGCCATTCCTTAAAGCCAGCAAAAGCTTACCTGGTATGTCAATCCGCATCTTCGTTCCATCTGCTGTCATTGCTTTTCCATTTTCCTGAAGAAATACTAGCCTGCTTCCAGCTTCTTTTTCCCATGCCTCAAAAAAGTTTTGATTTGCATCTGTTTCAGGCGATACTTCTTTCTCCTTAAGAATATAATCTTCAACTAGATGTAACTGGCTATAATATCCATTTACCTGAAGCTCATAGGTTTGCTGTATCTGTTCAACAACAGCTCCCATGCTGCTTTTTCCATTTTCATCAATATACCTGTTCATCCTGTTCAAAAGAAGCTTCATAAATAATATGCTTGAAAAAATGAGCAGGATTATAAGCATTGGTATTATAATTCTCTTTCTTTTTATTACCTTTTGTCTTATCTGCACTTTTATTTTTCAACCTCTATATAGTCTTCCGGTGCTGACGGCTGCTGCCCTTTTGACATAGCTGCAGCCCATGCACTTGATAACGTTGTATCCTTAAGTTGGGTAATCTCACATTCTGGATATAATTTTTTCAAAATGGACATAGTAATATCCGTAAGCAGAATGGAATACTTCTTCTCTTTATCTATTTTTTTCTCATTAACTGCTATGCTTTTTAATGAGAATCCATTTTCTTTATCTTTAACAATAATTTTCATACCAGATGCTATCGGTAATTCATATTTATTAGTTACATAAAAATCCGAATCAAAATCCGCAAGATAATTTCCCACAAGTTCATATACCTGTTTACCATTTATCTTTGCAAGGTATAATGGCGTATCCGAATTCTTTGCTGTCATTAGAGCAACACGATTACTGCTACATTCGCCTTCATAAATAGAAGAAGTGAAATAATAGTATGGTGCCAGAGCTAACTGTATATTATTCTCATTTCTAACCGTAGTTAGTATAGATGATGCCGCATCACGACCATTTTTATCATTCAGTGAAATAGAATACTCATGCTCAAAATTCACAGTCGTTTTTTCTCCTGTAGCTTTACTATTCATTACACTACACAAAGTATCATAAGCCTTTTCTTCATCCATTTCTCCTGACAGCAATCCATGAACAACTTTCAGGCTGGCTGCAAAAGACTTTTGAGCGGAATATCTGATATAAACAGAATTATCTTGAATTTCCTTTTCCAGTCCAGACACATCTTTCATCATTGTCGGAACATCAGTATTCAATGAGATCACACCACTTCCATCCGCAATACGCTTTTGCCCTTCTTCTGAAATCATACAGTCCAGTACATCTAGTGCTATATCTAATTTCTCAGGATTTTTTTCTAAATCTTTGTTAAATGCAATGTTTAAGGACGGAGTCATATTTATAAAAGCCTCATCTGAAGTCTGTGAGAAAAAAGGAATACGGATCAATTCTGCATCCATCTGTTTCTGGAATTCCTGTATAAGTGCCGGATATCCATGAAACATTGCTGCTTTTCCCTCAAGAAATGTTTCTGTTGCAGTAGTAATATCAACGCTGATGTCATCTTTCGTAAAATGTGAGTCTTTTAAAAACGTACTGGTTTGTGAAAGGATACGTTTCCACAATGCAGCATCAAACTTTATATTATCTGCCGAACTTTCTGCTGAGCTTCTCCATTTGATTCCATCAAGACTTGTGAACTCACCAATTGCTCCTGCCTGAATCACTTCTTGAGTAGACCAGTCTTCTGCAAGATCAAGTATATAAGGTTTTATACCATTATCATAAAATTTCTGGCAAGCCTGTGCATATTCCTTATAATTTTTCGGAATCTTGATTCCATACTGATCAAACAATGTCTTGTTGGCAATGAGCGTCTGCGGGATTCCGCAGATAGGTAGCCACTGAATCTCATCTTCTGAATTTTTATAATACTGCAATGCATAGGAATAATACTTAGAGACAACATCATATGAACAAAAATCCATAAGATACGGCTGTAGATCCTGTGCATCTGCCCCCGAAAATCGACGTACCGTTATGATATCCGGCAGTTCCCCATGTTCTTCAAAATAGCTGTATAAATCGGTATCATTGTTACCGGTAATAAACTCGATATCCTGATCTGGAAACTGCTTCTGGATATATGGAGCAATATTTTTCATTAAACGATTTTCCCATAGATACACGGTAAGATGATTATCTTTTTGGGATACTTCTTTTTTAGACTGTCCACAGCCGGATAAAACAGTAGTTGTTAAAAATACACCTAACAGTACTGCTATCAGACATTGTTTTGCCTTTTCCATACTCGTATTTTCCTCATTCTTTCCTGATAAAATCATTAATTCAATAATTCCATCTCAGATTTTCATCTGATTTGCCGATTATCCTATTACAGCTTTTCAAATTATGCAAAAATATTGATGCTATTATATATCTCTCTACTTTTCCAGGATTTTTCCCACACACTTAGGAATCAATTACAGCCAGTTTTTCAGGACATCATTCAGCTTATTCATATCCAGAGGTTTTGCGATATGTCCATTCATACCTGTATTTTTGGCAAGCTGTACGTCTTCTGCAAAAGCATTGGTAGTCATGGCAACAATAGGCAGTTTTCCCTTTGCACCCGGAAGACTCCTAATTGCCGCTGTTGCCTCATAACCATTCATAACAGGCATTTGGATATCCATAAAAATAAGATCATACGAACCTTTCGGAGAAGCTTCCACTTTCTCAACTGCGATTTTTCCATTTTCTGCCGTTTCCACTTTTGCACCTGTCATCTGCAAAATTTCACCAGCAATTTCTCTGTTCAACTCATTATCCTCAACCAGCAGAATCCTTTTTCCTGTGTAGTCTGATTCTGACAACTTCTCCAGATAATTTCTTGCTGTTTTTTCTTTTCTTCCTGAAGTAAACTGCCGTAGTGTTGCCGTCAGCCGGGAACGGAACAGCGGTTTTGCAATAAAAGCATCTACACCTGCAGCCTTTGCCTCTTCTTCAATTTCGCTGAATTCATAGGATGTCAGTACAATGATGGTAATCTCTTTTCCGATCCGTTTCCTGATCTGTCTGGCAGTTTCTATACCATCCATATCCGGCATCTTCCAGTCCAGGATAACAGCAA
>ENA-ORLM01001366-ORLM01001366.1-human-gut-metagenome-genome-assembly--contig:-NODE-1366-length-15944-cov-4.272074_pt1 | contig 15944 bp, 16 predicted proteins | sample MGYA00243063_ERZ508815 | MGnify/ENA primary metagenome ERZ508815 (study PRJEB26277, sample SAMN04329768) | human gut metagenome | biome: human-associated habitat | host: Homo sapiens | place: USA...
TAAAGGGAAACCTTTTTTTTGGGGGTTTCCACACATCACCTTTCAATCCGTTTGCGGCAGCCTCCATTAAAGGTGCGTAACCAAAACGCATCTGCACGCATGGGTTTCAGACAGGCCTACCTGCCTTACTTTCTGTGGTAACATCATGTCAAAGAACGCTGAATAAATAATTACGCTAATATTCGTTTTTTCATCAAACAGGTTCATAGGTCCCTGCTTCGATGCTTTTCAGCCCCTTCTTCTTAAAAAAAACAACCGTTTCGCTGCCAAATACCTTCGCAACGAAACGGTTTTTTCTATGTCTGTAAGCAAATGTCGAAAATGATTTGCAGTTCAATGTATGCGCAGCGCATTATCCCACGCTGCCTTCGATCGAAACGCTGAGCAACTTTTGCGCTTCGACGGCAAATTCCATCGGCAGTTTGTTGATAACCTCCTTGGCATAACCGCCCACAATGAGCGAAACAGCGTCCTCGGTGGGAATGCCGCGCTGATTGCAGTAGAACAGCTGATCCTCAGAAATCTTCGACGTCGTAGCCTCGTGTTCCACCGTAGCATCGGGGTTAGCCACATCAATGTAGGGGAAAGTGTGTGCACCGCACTGATCGCCCAGAAGGAGCGAGTCGCACGACGAATAATTGCGTGCCCCAACGGCCTTCGGGCCCACTTTCACCAAACCACGGTAAGAGTTCTGGCTCTTACCAGCCGAAATACCCTTTGAAATAATGGTGCTGCGCGTGTTTTTGCCAAGGTGAATCATCTTCGTACCCGTGTCGGCCTCCTGATGATTGTTCGTCACAGCCACCGAGTAGAACTCAGCCTGCGAGTTATCGCCCATCAGCACACACGAGGGATACTTCCAGGTAATGGCTGAACCCGTTTCAACCTGCGTCCACGACAATTTCGAATTCGCACCGCGCAGCTGTCCGCGCTTCGTCACCAGGTTATACACACCGCCCTTGCCGTCCTTGTCGCCGGGGTACCAGTTTTGCACGGTTGAGTATTTCACCTCCGCATTTTCCTTCACCACGATTTCAACGATGGCAGCATGCAGCTGGTTTTCGTCGCGCATGGGGGCGGTGCAACCTTCAAGGTAGCTCACATAGCCGCCGTCGTCGCAAACGATGAGCGTACGTTCAAACTGTCCGGTATTGCGGGCGTTGATACGGAAATAAGTAGAAAGTTCCATCGGGCAGCGCACGCCTTTCGGAATGTAAACAAACGAACCGTCGCTGAACACGGCACTGTTCAGTGCTGCAAAGTAATTGTCGGTATGCGGAACCACCGTACCCAAGTATTTGCGCACCAACTCCGGGTTTTCGCGCACAGCTTCCGAAAACGAGCTGAAAATAATGCCCTTTTCCTGCAGTTTTTCCTTAAACGTGGTTTTCACACTAACCGAGTCCATCACCGCATCGACCGCCACGCCGGCCAACACCATGCGTTCTTCAAGGGGAATACCCAGTTTATCGAAAGTCTTCATCAGCTCCGGGTCAATTTCCTTTTTACCCTCGTCCTTTTGTTTTTTCGTAGGGTCGGCATAGTACGAAATGGCCTGATAGTCAATTTCGGGCAGCGCCACATGTCCCCAGTCGGGCTGTTCGAGCGTAAGCCAGTGCCGGTAGGCCTTGAGTCGGAAGTCGAGCAGCCACTCGGGTTCCTGCTTTTTGGCAGAAATCAGGCGGATAATGTCCTCATTCAGGCCCTGTTCGATGATTTCAGTGTGTATGTCTGTCGTAAAGCCGTATTCGTATTTCTTATCGGCTATTTCTTTTACAAATTCGTTGTTTGCCATATAGGTAATGGTTAAGAGCTATGCGTGGCGAAGCCGACCCGTTCAAGCACCATGTGCCCGGAAGCGAAGCCAAAGGTTATCAATCCCCCTTTATCGTTCCCGTACGGTAGCTCCGACGTGCCTCGCCAGCAGGGTTTATTGCGCCTGTTGCGCACTGTCGGCCGGTGCTTTTTTCGTAAAGTCAATCCACACCGTGTCGTTCTTTTGATTCATCCAGTCGTTCATGCGTTCCAGGTGCGTGCTGTCTTTCGGAAAGAAATACTGCAAGGCACCGGTCACGGGCTTGTAAAGGTGCGACGATTCCGATTTTTCGGTGTTCATAATGTGCAGCGTCTCCATAACGTTGAGCACACAGCTCATCAGAATCAAGTATTTCGTCACACTCACCGCCGCGCCGAGTATCGAGTTGGGCAGTCCGAGCTGCATACCCTTCAGGGCTTTGGTCAGGATGTTGGCCACCAGTCCGAGCACAATGGGCACAATAACCCAAAGCAGCAAAAAGGCGATAATGCTGGTCAGCATGTTGGCTTCGCTGCCGTTCACAGCTAAATACTGGCCGAAGGTTTTATAGCAGGTTGCTGCCACAAACAAACCGACCAGAAAACCTACGGTCGAAACCACTTCTTTCAAAAATCCCGAGCGCCAACCGCTGAATGCGGCCCACAAAAGGAGGATGAGAATGAAAATATCAATCATTGTTTTGCTTTATAAGTTTACGATTCGCAAATGGGTGCAAAACGGCCTTGCTATAGGGCTTTGCACCAATGTGTACGCAAAATTACAGCAAACTCGACGGCGAGCCAAATGAAATGCGGCTTTTCTTTTACCCTGTAATTTGTTTTAAGAATCGACCCTCGAACCGCACAGGCAAAAAATAGTCCTGACTGCCAACCTGCCACAGGGCAAACAGAAACGCAAACCGTGGGGGAGATTCACGCAATTTTCAGTGCCGGGTTCAGCACTTTATCAGGGGGCTTGCCGAGGTGCTTTAAGGAAAGCTCTGTTACGAACTGTGAATATTGCGCAAACTTGATGCCGAACATGAATTTCACAGGTTTATAACCAGCAAAAACTGTTTCACAAACTTAATATGCCACATCAGAATTAAGAACTATACGAGAAAAAAGAAACGTTTTGTACATATATTGACAAACACACAGAACAAATACACCATTTAATACCTAAAAATAATGTATATGTTGCAAATGTATAAAAAAATGATGCCATGCAACAAATGTGCTGTTTCATGCAACAAAAGTATTTGTTGGCTATCCTATTTCGCCTTAGTTTTGCAGCAGAAACCGAAAGTCGGGATAGCAAACAAACACTTTAAGTGCTACGTCCGGAAGTTGGCATCTAAATCTGCAAATGCTCATCGCAATCCGTCTGAAGTGCAGTAATCTGTGTGAGGTACGTTAGGCTGTTCACAGGTCAATACACACTGACTCATTCGCCCGACTTTTACTTTTAAAAAAATAAGAATCATGAGAATTCATAAGAAACACAATCTGCGCCGCGCTGCATTTGTTACGCTGCTTGCTGCAATCAGCAACTCGAATTTTGCCCAAACTCCGGTTCAACCCGACAGCGTAAACACGGGCAACAACAAAGAAGAGGGAAACCGCAACGTAATGTTGAATGCGGCCTCAGCCAATGGCCCGCGCGAAATTTCAATAGGTTTGCCAGGGGGCGATGTCAATGTACTCGAAAACGGCTTGCCCGTGGTGTTCAATACCAATCCGCACAATGTCAACACGCATTGGCGTGGCGATGGTTCACTCTCGCATACGGGCCTGCTCAAAATTTCGGAAACGGCCATTACAACAGGCAACATAGGTTATGCCGTCAATTCGTTCGGGAAACTAGGAACTGACAAAACCAACCTGGTCAATGGCACACTGAATTATCACGCCAATCATTTCGGACAGCAACAGTTCGACCTCAACTTAGACGGTGCCATCGGAAAAGGCTGGTATTATGCCGGCAGTGTTTATCAGAACTTCGACCCGGGAAGCTTCAAGCTGCGCTTTGCACAATATCAGGACCGGACGCAAATTTACAAGTTCGCCCTGACAAAAACCTACAACGAGGGACGCGGACGCCTGTCGGCCATTTATCATTACTCCAACTCTCACTGGCTGTCGAATGCCACAACCGGGGCACCATTCATTTATGTTGGCGATGGTTCGGTAAAGGAAATACCGGGATTCGCGCTCGGAACATCGAGCTACCTGCCCAATCAGTCGAGCATTGCCTATATGGATATGCGTACGGGCGAAATAAAAAACATTTCACTCTACGACGCCACTGCAAGCCGTGGCAACCAAATCACCCTGCTCAACAATTATCGCTGGGACAATGGTTTGGAATGGGACCTGCGCTTCAAATACGACCATGCCCTGGGTTCCTATCTGTACCAAACTCCGATGTCGCTCTCTGAAGTTAAAACGGCCGATGGCTATTTCACGCAAAATGCCGATGGCACCCTCAAACCCTACGAAGGACACATTCAGAGCCGTATGTCGTGCTTTAACCGCGGACGCATCGATGAAACTTTCCTGACCACCGAATTGAAGCGGCAACTTCACAACATGACGTGGCGTGTGGGCATCAACCAGTGGCATTACTTTGCCGACTATGCTTCAAACACCACCATGTACGACCACAACGTACAGGCCATGCCCGAAATGCTCTATCACCCTGAGCAGCTTGCCGAAAAGCATTATTACGGCAATACGCCTTACTACAACTTTAACCAAAATGCCTCGGAATACTACCGCGGACACGAGAACAAACTGGCGCTCTATGCCACACACAATTGGGACATCACGCCGAAGTTCAATGTGTACTATGGTGCCCGACTGGAATGGCATCGCTCAAAAGGAAAAAATGCGGCTGTGCGCAATGCCGACGGCAAATATGTGGGCCGTTTTGCAAACTACCACTTAGGGGCAACTGCTCCCGACGGAACCGTCATTGCGCCCGTAGACTACGAACATAATTGGCTCAACATGGCCTACACTGCGGCACTCACCTACAAAATGACAAAGCAGTTTGGCTTTACAGCTGACTTTACCTACAACACGCAGCACCCGGCTATGAACTCGTTTGCTCCAGCCGAAATGCCTAACACGGGCCGAATTTCAATTCCTCTGGGCAGAGCGGGTATCTATTACAACAACGACTGGATAAGCCTCACCTCGCTATTCAGCTACATCAGCAAAACCAACAACAACTCAACACTCAACCTGATTAACCCGAACAACCCATCGGACATCAAGGCCTCTGCACTTACCTACGACATCCAAACTTTGGGATGGACCACCGATGCGGTTGTACGTCCGTTCAAGGGATTCGAATTCCACTTCCTGTTCACTTATCAAAAACCTACTTACAAGAAGTACGAAACCGGAGTGACCTTTGCCGATGGTACAGAAAGCAAAATCAATGCCACCGGAAACATTGTCACCGAAATTCCGAAAGTTTTAGTTGAACTCGACCCTTCCTACTCGTTCCTTAAAAACGATGCGCTACGTATTTGGGCTTCGTTCCGCTATTTTTCGAAAACCTATGCCAATATCAAAAACGCATACTACTTCAACGGACGCTGGGAAACTTTTGGCGGTGTTGACTGGAAGGTCAACAAGTACTTGCAATTAGGATGCACCGTCATCAATTTCCTGAACCAAACCGGTGCTAAGGGCTCAATAGCCGGGGCCGAACTGGTTGACAAGGAGGATGCTGCGGCATACAACGGTGCCTGGATGTCGGGCAGCTACATTCGCCCGTTCACCGTTGAATTCTCGGCAAAAATCACATTCTAAGATACTAACTGCTACCCTAAATTTTACAAACATTCAAAAAACAACCATTATCATGAAAACTCATAATTTCTGCGCACTCATCAGCACTGCTTTCTTAGCTGCTTGCTCGGTAGCTCCCAACAGCCAACTGACTATAAATCACACCAACGACTCAACCGCTGTCGTCAACATTGAAAATGCGCCCAAATATGTGCTTCTGCCCATTCAGGAAAACAAGCCCGAAGTGCAGATAATGCTTAACGGCACACCGATGGATGTGCGTCTGGCGGTCGATAGCATTGACTACACCGTGCCTTTCCCCCTTCACGAAGGAGCCGCTCACGATTCGCTCGTGGTGAAGGGCTTACCGGCCAACGCCGTAGCATGGAAGCACATGGAACTGGCCGATACTTTCGACACGACTAACCGCGAAACTTACCGTCCGCTTTTTCACCACACCCCGGCTTACGGTTGGATGAACGATGCCAACGGACTGGTATACAAGGACGGCGAATACCATCTGTATTTTCAATACAACCCCTACGGTTCGGTATGGGGCAACATGCACTGGGGGCATTCTGTTTCAACCGACCTCGTACACTGGAAACACCTTGAACCGGCCATTGCCCGCGACACGATGGGACACATTTTTTCGGGATCGTGCATTGTCGATGCAGACAACACCTCGGGGTTCGGCAAAAATGCCATTGTGGCGTTCTACACCTCACACCTGAATTTGCCCGGCGGACATCAGCGCCAGCAGCAATGTGTGGCTTACAGCACCGACAACGGACGCACCTTTACGAAATACAGCAAGAACCCTGTACTCACGCCGTTCGACGGACTCGAAAACTTCCGCGACCCAAAAGTGTTCTGGTATGCACCCGAAAAAAAATGGGTTATGATTGTCAGTGCCGACAAGAACATGCGCTTTTACGAATCGCCCAATTTGAAGGAGTGGAAGTACATGAGCGAATTTGGACAGGGATACGGACCGCAGCCTAACCAGTTTGAATGCCCCGACTTTATTGAAATGGCAGTCGACGGCAACGAGCAACATAAAAAGTGGGTTATGATTGTCAACATCAATCCGGGCTTTGTGTATGGCGGAAGTGGAACCATGTACTTTGTCGGCGACTTCGACGGACACCGGTTTGTATGCGACACCGAACCCTCTGAGGTGAAATGGCTGGACTGGGGCAAAGATCATTATGCCACGGTTTGCTACTCGAACACCGGCAACCGCGTCATTGCCATGCCCTGGATGAGCAACTGGCAATATGCCAACCTTACACCGACCCAGCAATTCAGAAGCTGCAACGCTTTGGCACGCGAACTGAAACTCTACACGGCACCCAACGGAAAACTCCTTGTAAGTGCTGCTCCTGTTGCCGAACTGAAGGCTTTACGAAAGGATTCGCTTGAAATAGGCCAGATTAGCCTGGGCGAAAAAACGGTCAGACAACTGCCGGAAAAGGCCGAAAACGGGACGTTCGAACTGGAATTTACACTCCACCCCGAAAAGGCGACTACCTGCGGCGTGAAATTGCTCAACGACAAGGGCGAAATGGTCAACATTTACTACGATGCCAAACAGCAGCGCATCGTGATGGACCGTACGCAAAGCGGTATCACTGATTTTGGCAAAAACGTGGCTCCGCATCATCTTGACAATGCCGAAAGCCTCAAACGCTACGAAACGCTGACCGTCAACTACCACAATGCCTTTGCACTGGGCACCTGGGCTCCCTTGTTCAACGATAAGGACAATGCTCACAAAGTCAGCATCTACGTTGACCGCAGTTCTGTTGAACTCTTTGTCGACGGAGGCCGCGTAGCAATGACAAACCTGGTGTTCCCCACAAAGCCTTACAACCAGTTGCAGTTCTACGCTGAAGGCGGACAGGCTCGCATGAGCGATGCCAAGGTCTACGGCCTCGCACTCTAAGTTCTTACCGAAACCTTTTTCTTTTTTAAAAAACAGCAAGTAGATGTTCCGAATCATCTCTTACATGTTGATTTGCGCCATTCTGCCCAAGCGGTTTGTTCTGTGTGTTGTCAGTAAAAGCCCCGTGCAGAACTTGCCTATAAAAGCTATGCCAAGTGCAGCCATACCGGACAAAGCACCATGTAGCCATGATTTTGAACATCTACTTAAAGTATAAACTTTTATGATTACCACCCAACAAAGGAGCACCAACTTTTTATTCATGGTGCCTGTTATGTTCAGCTTTTTTGTCATGGGGTTTGTTGACCTTGTAGGCATAGCATCGAACTATGTCAAGGCCGACCTGCAACTGACAGATTCCACAGCCAACATATTTCCATCACTCGTTTTCTTCTGGTTCCTTATTTTCAGTGTTCCAACCGGACTGATGATGAACCGTATTGGCCGGAAACGCACCGTACTTCTCAGTTTGATTGTAACTGCGGTGGCCTTGGCGCTGCCACTTTGCAGCCACTCATTTGCAGTGATGCTCACCGCCTTTTCGCTTTTAGGCATTGGCAACACACTGATGCAAACTTCGCTCAACCCGCTGCTCAGCAGCATGGTCAGCGGCAAAAGCCTTTCGTCCATGCTCACCTTCGGCCAGTTTGTCAAGGCCATTGCCTCGTTTCTGGCTCCCATCATTGCTGCCTGGGGCGCACAGTTCAATGTGTTCGGCATGGGATGGTACATTCTTTTTCCCTTCTACATGGTCATAGCCATACTGGCTGTACTGGTGTTGGGAGCCGTGCCCATCGACGAGGAAAAGCCCAACGGCACATCAGGCTTCAGCGCCACCTTTGCGCTTCTGCGCAATCCTTTGGTACTTTGCTGCTTCATCGGCATCATGTGTCATGTAGGCATTGACGTTGGCACCAACACCACCGCCCCCAAAATTCTGCAGGAATATGCCGGCCTGTCGTTGCTCGATGCGGGATTTGCCACATCAGTCTACTTTATTTTCCGCACCATAGGCTGTTTTTCGGGAGCCGTCATACTGGCTCGTGTGTCCGACCGCCTGTTCTTCTTCCTCAGTGTAGCACTCATGATTGCCGGACTCTCAGGATTCATATTTCTTCGCAGCGAAACGGCTATCTACGTTTGCATTGCCCTCATCGGCTATGGCAACTCCAACATCTTTCCCATTACCATGGCGCAAGCCCTGAAAACTTGTCCCGACAAGAAAAACGAAGTATCCGGGCTCATGATTATGGGACTGTTTGGCGGAACCGTGTTTCCTTTGGCCATGGGCATGGCCAGCGATGGCGTAGGCAGCCAGATTGGTGCAGTAGCTGTGATGCTCGCAGCTGTGGCCTACCTGTTTTTCTTTGCCTTTAAAATTCAAAAAAACGGCTGATTACGCCTATCTGCTTTTACTCACCTACTCTTTACATTTCAAAAAAAAATGATGAACAACATCACTTCTCCTTATAGTTCCATTGATAATTTCGTACAAACCGCAGCCCAACAGCCCACCTACGTTGTCGGCATGGGCGAAGCCCTTTGGGACGTGCTGCCCGAAGGCAAACAAATAGGCGGTGCCCCGGCTAACTTTGCCTTTCATGTTTCGCAGTTCGGACTCGAAAGCCGCATAGTCAGCGCATTGGGTGCCGACAAGCTCGGTCTGGAAATTCGCGAAGTGCTTGCCCAACGTCAGCTACAAGGCCTCATCGAGGAGGTGCCCTACCCCACCGGCACGGTGCAAGTTAGCATCGATGCCGAAGGCGTACCTTCGTACGAAATTAAGGAGGGAGTGGCCTGGGACAACATTCCCTTCACCCCTGCCCTACGCAATTTGGCCCAACATACCCGTGCTGTATGCTGGGGATCACTGGCTCAGCGAAGCATTGTGTCGCGCCAAACCATTGCACAGTTTCTTGATGCCATGCCCAACGACGAAGACCGGCTGAAAGTGTTCGACATCAACCTGCGGCAAAATTTCTACACCAAAGAAATTATACAAAACAGTCTACGAAAGTGCAACATCTTGAAAATCAACGACGAAGAACTCGTCACCATCAGCCGTTTGTTTGGCTATCCCGGCATTGACTTGAAAGATAAATGCTGGATTCTACTGGCCAAATACAACCTTAAGATGCTCATTCTCACCTGTGGGGTCAATGGCAGTTACGTGTTCACACCCGGCAACGTATCCTTTGTCGAAACGCCCAAGGTCGATGTTGTCGATACCGTAGGGGCTGGCGATTCGTTCACAGCCACCATGGTGGCTTCGCTGCTCGAAGGACGTTCTGTCCGCGAGGCTCACGAACGTGCCGTTCGCATCAGTGCCTTTGTCTGTACGCAAAACGGGGCCATGCCGTTCCTGCCCGAGGAACTGAAGTAAAACTGCCTGCGGCTTCTGACCGCACAACCGGCCTTGCTTGCGGTTGCAACGATGCACCGAATTTACTACCTCAACACCAACGAAATACCCTCGAACGCCACTGCGCCCGGATTGGATGGAGCGCGCCAATAATTGAAACTGGCCATATTTAAGGCTGTCGAATGGAGTTTTTCCTTACTCAGCCCAACACATATTACAAAGGTGCTTGAAACCATTTCGCCACACAGGAGAAGCGGTTTTCGAGCACCTTTTTTCTTTTTATGGGCTAAATAGTATGCGTAGTAGTTTGGGGAAAAGACGCCATAAGCAGGAAGTTACAGGACGAAGCAAATGCCTGTGCCGGATGATGCTTTTTTGTGAGAGGGGGGACAGTGAAAATTGTTGCGCATACTTTTGCAACTCACTAAGGCATGCGCCGCTTAAGGAGATGTTGCAAATTTATAAAATTATGATGTAATGCAACATTCTTGCATCTACTCGCTACGAATGTCGCTGCCACACCGCATTATTTAGCGTAAATTTGTAAAATCTCATACATCACTCACAGCTACATAACTCCATTTTCATGATCTCTTCTTCACGATGCACGCACCTGCTGCTGTTGCTGCCCCTCATGTTCAGTTTTTTTGTCATGGGCTTTGTCGATTTGGTCGGTATTGCCTCGAACTATGCCAAAGCCGACTATCAGCTCACCGACACTACGGCCAATTTTCTGCCCTCGCTCGTGTTCTTTTGGTTTTTGCTTTTCAGCGTGCCCACAAGCATACTCATGAACAAAATCGGACGCAAGCGCACGCTGCTGCTTAGCTTGTGTGTCACCATGGCTGCCCTGCTGTTGCCCGTATTCAATAAAAGTTTTGCCGGAATGCTCGCTGCCTTTTCGCTGCTTGGCATTGGCAACACATTGATGCAAACCTCGGTTACCCCATTACTGAGCACGGTGGTGAGCGACGACGAACTGTCGTCGGCACTTACCTTTGGCCAGTTTGTCAAGGCCATTGCTTCTTTTCTGGCACCGCTCATTGCTGCCTGGGGGGTACATTACAATGTGTTCGGCATGAACTGGCGCATATTGTTCGTGGCATACATGCTCATTGCCGTGTTGGCCATAATGGTGCTGAGCGCCACCCCTTTCTGCGACGAAAAGCCTGCCGACACTTCGGGGCTACGAAGCACCTTTGCGCTCATGCGCCGGCCCATGGTGTGCGGCTGCTTCATCGGCATTCTGTGTCATGTGGGCATTGATGTGGGCATCAACGCCACCGCTCCGCGCATATTTCAGGAGTACGAAGGACTGTCGTTGACCCATGCCGGCAGGACCACTTCGTTCTACTTTATATGCCGCACCGTCGGGTGTCTGTTGGGTACCTTTTTCCTCTCGCGCGTGTCGAACCGCCGTTTCTTCGTCCTCAGCGTAGTTTGCATAATGTGCGGCCTCATCGGCTTTGCAGGGTTTCGCAGCGAAACAGCGCTTTACCTTTGCGTGGCACTCATTGGGTTAGGCAACTCGAACGTGTTTTCCATCACGCTGACGCAGGCACTGCAAAGTTGCCCTGAGTACAAAAACGAGGTGTCGGGCCTCATGATTATGGGACTGTTTGGCGGTACCGTTTTTCCGTTGGCCATGAGCATGGCCAGCGATGGCATCGGTAGCCAGTTGGGAGCTGTGGCCGTGATGCTGGTGGCTGCAGCCTATTTGCTTTTCTTTGCATTCAAAATTCAAGGGAAACGCTGATTGCCAATTCGTAAGTAGACGCACACAATGTCAGGAAATACGCCAGAGGTTTGCGCAGCGTGGACTGCAGGGACTCATCGACGAATTGCCCTACCCCACCGGTACCGTGCAGGTAAGCGTCGACACCGAGGGCTAACACATAATTTTCCTTTTCTCCAACAACAAAGGTGCTTGAAACCTCATTTCTCCACATCGGAGAGGGAGGTTTCAAGCACCTTTTTCTTTATACCCAGCAGCTCATGCCACTGAGAGCATGAGTCCTTATGCCGGGGTTAATCGTTCAATGTCCAAGAATCGCAGTTCCAGCCGCCTTTTTTGTCGGACAATATATTATCCAAAGCATCATCCTCAGGCATTTGATCATTGACAGAAGGGCTACCACCACTAATCACCATAATGGGCGATTCCAAATTCAGATTGATAGCTTCAGCCATCGGACGGATATAAGTCTTTTTCATTGTGCGCTAAATATTTAGAAATAAGAAATAGTGAGAGATAAATGATTTTATTTTACGATTACCTTTTTACCGTTGACAATGTAGATACCCTTCGGCAGTTTCTGTGCCTCAACCTTGCGGCCATCCAGGGTATAAACGGTTTTCACAGCCTCAGCGGTTTGTCCGGCTTCGATACCTTCGATACCGGTTGCCGAGCCATCAAGCAGGAAGCACTTCACGGCCATTGAACGGGGTACTGCCAAATAGGCCATACCTGCGGGCACGGTGAATGCACCGCCATTCTCGGCACCGAAGTAGAAGCCAAGACCTTCCTTAGTGTTGTAATTGTTGTAGGCCAACTTGTAGTACTTATAGTCAGGGTCGGCTATAAAATCACCCGTCGTAGCCAGTCCCTTCAGCATATTCTCTGCTATGACATTGCTGGTATGCTTCGACACTATCAAGGGAATTTGCATGGCCTTTCCGGCCTTTACCAACACGGCATTGCCGGCAGGAATTTCAGCGCCTGCTGCATAACGGTAGTCAATGGTGAGTGCGCCATTGTTCACGTCCGTAATCACACCGCATTTTGCATCAATGCCTTCGGGAATGGTCACACCCAATTTGTCATTGTAATAAGTGGCGTAACCTTCCGTTGTCTTTACATTGATTGAGGCGAGTGCTTGTTCGAGGTCGGCAATATAGAGGTAGGTGGGTTCTTCACTCATTCCGAAGGTACCATTGTATTTTTTCTTAAAATGTCCGTAGACCATAAGTTCCGCACCAATTTTTTGAGTATAATCAAATTCACGGAAATTCGAGTTATTATCAAGTTTAATGGCCATTTTTTCACCTTGTTTGGTTCCAATACAAACATTGAAACAATGAGGGAAAGACTCGTCTATGTTACCATTGTCTATCTCACCCAAAATCGTACCTTTCACCCAAACATCTTGAGTGAACCGACGTTCTACAAACTCCTCAACGGTATAAGGCTTAGCGAATGTACCATCATTATCCGACGGTGCGCGATAAGTGTAAACAGCCTCAGCTACTTGGCTCACCAAATCACCCTTCAGCGCAATGGCTTTCAGCGTAGTAGTCCGTGCCGGAATGTTTACGGTAGCCGTTGCAGCCTCGACTGCAGTAGCCGTCTGTGAAGTAGCGGGGTCAGAACCATCGAGCGTGTACTTCAGCGTCGTACCTTCAGCACCCGTAATCGTAGCGTCAAAAGCCTTCGTAAAATTCTGCGAAGCAGGATTGATTGCAGGAGCTGCTACAGTTTCTACTGAGCCGCCACCACCGGTTGTGTTCCATACCACGGTGATGCTTTTGATGTAAACAGCATTTTTACCTTTGGTATACAGTGCGAAATAAGGATATTCAGTTTCAAAAGTATAGCTTTTATCATCAAAATTCAGTCCTTGTTTCAGTTCCGTACCTTGGTGTGTTGCATTTTCTGCAGCATAGGCACTATTATCGCCATGAACTAAAATATTGGTTTTAGTCGACTCTCTAAAATCCACCGTTACCGACTTCACCATGTAACCGGCAGGTGCATTGGTTACGGCAAAATAACTATTTTTCTTTCCGTTAATCTGAATGATGCCATCGGTACTCTTCATTGCCTGATACAGACAATACGTTACACCATTCGAAGAGGTAAAGGAATAGTTATTATAACTACCCAATTTAAAATCCTCAGCCGTCAGCACATCAGTAACTTCTGCGTCCTGCGCAAACACACGATTTTGCCCCCCCATAACTGCACTCAAGCAGAGCACACAAAAAGCGAGGAGCATTTTTGTAAAACGTAATGATTGAATCATAAGTTAAGTAATAATTGGTTGTTTGTTTCCTCTGATTAGCTCGTGAATATTGTTCCCTCAGCATAGGCCAAAGAACGCATTTCATCATCAAGTCCGTGTACAAAACCTACTTGCCCAAGCATAATATGATTTTGCATGAGCAAAATTACAAAATATAACCTACAACCCCTATTTTTAACCTGTAAATTTATGATTACATTCTGATTACAGCACTTTCTAACCATTTTTCTAACCAAAAAGCACAATCCCAAACGTATCATTGCCTTACAACCACAACATACAGTTTAATCAGTCGTAAAAAATAAGCTTGTAAGTAGGTGTTCAAAATTATTTTTACATTTGAATTGCGTTATTGTGCCGTAGTTGTTTGTTCTGTGCGAATGTCAGTGCAAACCGAATGCAGAGCGACGAGAGCTTGCTCTCAAGAGCTATGCTGAGGTGCAGCCTGACTTGGCGAAGCAGTGGAGCATAGCGGGCTATGTGACTGAGCGCAGGGCAAACCAAAATCAGTGCAAACCGAATGCAGAATATGAAAGCTCGCTTTCAATATTTTGCTGAGGTGCAGCCTGATTTCACAAAGTAAATGCGGTGCAAGAACGTAATGCAATGTCAGTGCAAACCGAATGCAGAGCGAGGCAAGCTTGCTTGCATGAGCTATGCTGAGGTGAAGCCTGACTTCGCGAAGCAAAGTAAAAATACTTCGATAGAATTATATAAAATAATTTTGAACACCTACTTATCATATGTGGATATTCTTTTTAATAGTTCTGACAAGAAATGAATTCCTTTATTTCCTCTTCGCTTGGAAGCTCTATCATGTATTTCTGTACAAAGATATTCGGGTCTAATCCGGCAGTGGCATATTTAACTAATGTATCTCCCTTTTCGGTGCAGAGCAAGATACCAATAGGCGGATTATCATCCGGCTGCATCACTTCCGCTCTGAAATAGTTAAGATACATATTCAGTTGCGAAGCATATTCATGGCGGAACTTGTCTATTTTTAATTCCACAATAACATGGCATTTCAAAATACGGTGATAGAACACAAGGTCAGTAAAGAAATAATCTTCATCAATCAAGATACGTTTTTGCCGGGCTTCAAAGCAGAAGCCATGTCCCATTTCTAATAGGAAACGTTGCAGATTGTCAAGAATGGATTGCTCCAAATCGTTTTCTGTCACTAATGCACGTTCATTCAACCCTAAGAATTCCAAAGTAACAGGGGTATTGATTACATCTTTGGGCTGTAATAAGGTTGCTTGTTGTTGGACTAAAGCGGAGAGTGCTTCTTTGTTTTTGGATAGTCCGCTACGTTCGTAATATAAAGACGCTATTTGTCGCTCCAACTCCTTTACAGACCAGCAACCACGCATAGTTTCCATTTCATAGAAAGCACGTTTTACCGGGTTTTCAATTCCCGATATGGTATTTAAATGGGTGGAAGATAATCTGTTGAATAATCTATCAGCCGGAATCATCCATGTTTCGGTTTGTGGGTGTTCTGTTGATAGTTTCCAAACACCATTTTCAGATTCGGCGGTCACCAACCGCCGAATTGGTTCGGTGAATTCGGCGGTCAATGACTGCCGAATTTGTATTTGTGATGCAATATATTGTTTGACGGACTCTTTTAGCTGTGGATAAACAAGATATAACCGCCTAAATTCACGGAATCTACGTTCATTCAGACCTTTTGTTTTCAGCCGTTGTTCCAGTTTCTTCAACAATTGTTCACCGTATGCGGCACGGTCTTCTCCGTTCTGCTCAAACTCTACAATATAGCAACCCATAAGCCAGTTACGGGAAGTAAGGGCAAGGTTTACAGCGTGTGCAGCTTGTACCTGCAACGTGTTCTGTATCGTATTGATATGTTTTACTAATGCTTCAAAGTTCATAGTTACAAAGATAAGTCTTTTATGGGTGAGCTACTCACACCTAAAGGCATGAGCTTCGGAGATACCAATACCTCCTCTCTTTTCCTGCTTCTTCCTATCACCAGCTTTTTAGGACA
>ENA-ORLM01001377-ORLM01001377.1-human-gut-metagenome-genome-assembly--contig:-NODE-1377-length-15804-cov-4.006549_pt1 | contig 15804 bp, 14 predicted proteins | sample MGYA00243063_ERZ508815 | MGnify/ENA primary metagenome ERZ508815 (study PRJEB26277, sample SAMN04329768) | human gut metagenome | biome: human-associated habitat | host: Homo sapiens | place: USA...
ACATCCACAATACCCTTTTTTAATCTGGTGATTGCCGTTTCAGTTTCATCGTTTAGTCTTAAAACCATTGCAATCACACCTTGGATACAGGCGGATGTTGCGATAACTCTTCCATGTCCCATTGCTTTTGGTCCAAACATTTCAGTTAAAACCTTTAAGGACATGACTGCATAGCCATCTTGGTCCTGTGAATAAGACACAGCCTTATTGATTGCTGTATCTCCTGTTTTGTCACAGGCGAGAAGAATTAAATGGCAGCGTTTCTTTGCTACCTTCTCGTCTGTTTTGATTCCGATAGCGGAAAGTACGTCACCAAAACGAACGTAGCTTTCTATGCCCGGTATGAACTTCAGCCCGCATTCTTCTGCTGCAAGACGGAAATCCTGTTTGGATGCATTTACGCCATGCTGTGTCAATGCAACAGCCTTTGCACCAAGCTCTTTTTCTCTTTTGCACACCGCCTTCGGATTGTTATAGGAATCATAACGATCCATGCAGTGCAAATGCAAATCTCCTGTTTTCATATATGTTTTCCTCACTTTCTTTTTCCATAAAATAAATGGTGTATTGTTATATGTGAAAAAAAGACCAAACAAAAAAAAGCGTGTCCTATTGACAGACACGCTTCTTTTGTGTTATTTTTTTTCAAAAATCAGGTCCAGAACGTCCAAGATATTGTTCGGAAGTTCTTTCGTTACAATATTCATTCCGTTTATCTCCCCGATTGACCCTTTTGGGTAAGCGTTATTTCTCTGGGATGTTTCATACCGATAACATTCCCTGTATCCATCCACTTCAACAGTCAGGCATCCGCAGATAGGATCATCCTTTTCTGCGTCCATTATGTATAAAGATGAATACGCCCGCAATCCAAACGGACCATATTTTTTGATTTTCTTCCCTACAATTCTCTCGTCTTTTTTCTTCATGAGTATTTTTTCAATATAATCAATCAACTCATAGGATGTCAGATTTTGTGGTACTTTCAATTCCTTCTCCCGTCTTTTCATTGCCTGAATGACATGATTGAAGGACTGGTAGCAGAAATTTTCTCTTAAACATGTTATGTATTCCTCATGGCGAATGAGGATTTCATACATTTCTCTACCCTTTCTCTGAAACATCTTAATACAAACCGGGCATCCCTTATAGGAACCGGTATTAAATATCGTACTAATCGTTTCTTCCTCCGCTTTTACTAAAATTCGACTTTCCATTATATTTTTTTCCTCCTTTAATTCCACGATTTTGCCATTTTACACACTCTTTCAAAGTCACGTTCAAATGCACGGTCGTAAAAAGCTTTTACATCTTCAGAAGCATCATCCGAACATGGTCCAAGTGTAGATGTTTGGTAATGCTCCATTTTTGTTTCTTTGTTGTAAATACAAATAACTGTGTTACATCCACCCAGTATTTTTGCAGAAACAATCCAGTTTCCAACGATTTTCCATTTTATGGAATTTTCCTTGGAAAAATAATGGGCGCTATTACGAAGAGCATTCTGATACCCCTCCAACCAAGCGTCATATTTTTTTTCATTTGCCATTGCTTTTACTTCTCCTTTCTTTCCATGATTTACAATGTTTTGTGCAAAGATATATGTGAAAAAAAGAAAAATTGAAAAAATCGCAAAGGTTTTTTCAAGGAAACAATGTAGATAGGGTGATGTTTACGATTGTGTAATATGTATCAGGAAAAATGTAGATTATGTACAAAAAAAGAAAGAAATGTAAAGTCAACTATCGTGGCGCTACATCATAGGGTGGTTGACAGCACCCTTTGTATCAGAGTTTACAGTTTTAACAACTGTATTAGGTACTTGGCTATCTGTAAGATAGTTTATTTCCATACGATACTGCGGTTGTTCCATTGTAAGGTCGTCCTCGAAGTCTGTCTGGATTTCATACATCTGAGCGCTGTCAAACTTTGCATTGGCGTAAACTGCAGTCTGCTCCGGGGAAAGATCATTCTCACCCACCCGCAGAATCTGTTCAAGCTGCTTTTCGTCAAACTCCTGCTGCCAGTTGTCATTACTAAAATCTACCATATTTGTATCTCTCCTGCTTTTTTATTTTATAGATGTGCAGATTTTTACGAATAAAAAAACCGCCACATAATACGCGGCGGTTTTTGTATTACTTTTCGATATCTTCCTTTACGGTAACGGATGCGAGTTTTCTGCCTGCTTCAAGTGCATTTAACCTGTCGTTTATCGAAAGAGATTTTCCCTCTGACGACTGAGTTTTTTGTACCGAGGAGAGTTTTTCTTCTAAACCCAACCGGATTTCCTGCATCATGGTGCTGTCAAATTTTGGATCAGCGTAAACCGCTACCTGTTCCATTGTAAGGTCGTTCTTGAAACCTGTCCGAATCTCAAGCATCTGATCCCAGTTAAATTTTGGATCAGCGTAAACCGCTACCTGTTCCATTGTTAGACCGTTTTCAAGTCCTAACCGGATCTGTGTCATCTGATTATCATTAAATTTCGGATCAGTGTAAACCGCCACCTGCTCCATTGTAAGACCATTTTCAAAGCCATAGCGGATCTGGCACATCTGATCTGCGTCAAATTTTGGATCAGCGTAAACCGCTACCTGTTCCATTGTAAGACCGTTTTTAAAGCCCGTCCGTATCTGACGCATCTGAGCGTTGTCAAATTTTGGATCAGCGTAAACAGCAATCTGTTCTGGTGTAAGGTTATTTTCAAACCCCAATAGAATCTGATTAAGCTGCTTTTCGTCAAACTCCTGCTGCCAATTACTTTTACTAAAATCTACCATATTTGTACCCTCCTGCTTTTTTATTTTATAGATGTGCAGATTTTTACGAATAAAAAAATGCCGCCGCAAGTCCGCGGCGGTTTTTGTATTACGCAAAATAGTTTTACAACGTAATTATCTTTTTACGCTGCCTCATTCAGCAGTCTCAATCCTTCATGCAGTATGTTGATGGCTGCATTTTGATCCCTGCTCATAAGACCGCAGCCGCACTTTAACGCAAATCCGAACAACGGTGTCCAAAAGGGCACCGTTATCTGAATTGTCTATTTATTTTTGAATATCTTCTGGTTTTTTAGGGAAACACTGCATATGATCAGTATGGCTGGCTGTGAGCTGATCTAACTTTTCGTTAATAGACATTTTTTTTGGTGGAATATCTTTTGTAAGAAAATCAAGTGCTGTTTCGATATCTTTATGTTTGTCTACAGCAAGTAAAAATCCATTAATGTTTAGATAAATAACACCTGACGGATCCCTGAACGGTGTGCCCCTGTATAACACATAAGCACCTTGTCTTTCCCCGTAGTATTGATCTGCAATTTCTTTGAACTTTTCATTTAACAAATGTTTCATTTGAAGATAAAAAAGTTCCGTAGTATGCTTAAATTCAAAAGCGAAATAGATGTTCTTCTTTTTGTCATAAACTAGCATATCGTACTCGCCGCTTGCACCGTTTTTTATTGAAAAGCTTGGCTTTTCAATCATATATCTATCTTTAGGAAGATAGGATGCTGTATCAAATAATACAATCTGTTCCATCATATCTCCCATGATTTTTTCATTAAGTTTTTGAACCATTACTTCTTTAACATTTACTGGAACATTATTATAAAACGGTTCAGTGAATATAAAATTAGCAGCTTCTTTCAAATGATAATATTTGATTGCCGGTTGAACAATATAAAAGTCATGAGAAGTTCCTAAATTCTGCCATCCTATGTTTTCATCATACACAAATTTAGCGTTTCTATTTGCGGATAAAATATCCATCTGAATCAGATAATTCTGCAATTCTTTTACCATTTCAGGTGTTACAGTAGTTTTTACTTCTTTAGACGCATTGATCTTTTCTGCAAATTGTCTTGTTATCTCTTTATCTTCAAGTGTAAGCTTGTGTATCACAGCTTCGTCAACCATTTCACTTATTTTGGAAACCGGATAGTTTACACTTGATTTTTTCAGTGGATTTTGTGCTTCTTTTACGCTGAATTTTCCACTGTACAATTCTACCATTTTTTCGATAATAGTTCTCATCTCATCTTTAGACAACTTTACGGATAAATGATCATTCATATCTTTTTGGATACTTGAAGTAATATTATCCGACACGGCACTGTCTAAATACTTGCAGGCATCTTCATAACTTTTAATTGTTGCTGCATTTTCCCCTGCCTTCATCAATCCGCCATACATGATGTAATCATCAATATCAGCGGTCCCAAGTACACGTCTGTGTTCGGCATAAGAAATGTGAGTTGTACTGACTTTTTTTATTCTGTCATACAACTCGTCATCTTCGGCAAAGACAAATCCCAATGAATCCGTTCCGGTAACGACAATTCGGACCCCTTCTCTTGCAAAAATATCCGGTAAAGCTGCTGATCGTTCAATAAATTCATCTGCTTTCGTAATCTCGTCAATAAAAATCACTTTTTTACCTGATTCTTTCAGGGAAACAATTTCTTTTTTCACGTCGTCGATAGAATCTCCGCTTTCAACTTCAAAAAAAGCACAAGGCATGGAACAATTCACTGCTGCTTGCTGCATAATCGTTGTTTTTCCGGTTCTTCTAAGCCCGTATAATACGAAAATTGTTCCGTCATAGCAGTCCCGCCCCTCGATAAACGCTTCTAATTCTTTTAAACAATCACGCGAATTAGCATAGTTTTCGAAATTTTCTTTGTTTTTGTAAATCATGCCACGTCCCTCCATTTCCTATATTCCGTTAACCCATTTATGAAACAACTGCTCCATTTCATCAAGATCTGTCGACATATCTGTCTGGGTATAATTATTAAACACATTTTTGGTGTTGCCTGTGCTTTTTGCTTCTAAATCAGATTCCGGTATACTGATCTGTGTAAGCGCTATGTCCTTCTTTTTCCATATATCCAGTGTTTCAAATACATCAGATATTTTTGGATTTTCCATATCTAGTATAACATTTTTGAACGCTTCTTTCACGTAGTCAAGATCAAATGTTTCTATTTTTGCTATATATTCCTGCTCTATAGGCGCCAATCTGGTTTTATTTAACTTGAAATAGTGATAATACATGGCGCGGATCAATTTATTTTTCTCATTTATTTCTATTGCCTGCTTTATGGATGTTATACCTTTTTGCTTCCAGTATAAAGCAGCCTGTTTTATATAAGCACCGGATTTTTTTCCGTCTTGTATGCAGATATCAATCAGATAAACTGCGGTTTCGTAATCAAAGTTATCTGCAAGGGTTTCTAAAGCGTCTTTTTCTTTTTTATCTATTGGCTCTCCATATATACCTTCATAATAAATCTTCAAATCTTCAAATATTCCAGTATATTCTTTTTCCACGGCGATATTTGGTTCTTCGGTTATTGCAATTTCATTTAATGCGTCATACTGCAGCTTTGGGATTGTGATTATGGTGTTATCGCCTTCTATTCTTGCCTGAAGGACATTTTTTGATGTCCAGTAACGGATTGCACGCTCTACATCCTTTTCGGTAAAATTAAGACGGTCAGCAATGTCTGAAATAGTCGTTGCCATACCGCGGAGCAAACACAGATATACCTTAACGTAGTCACCATCTGCATCTGTCATGCTTTCATCGAGAAACACATTTTGTATAATTGTAAATGTTTCGCACTCCGCGGTTAATGATAGCATCTTTTACTCCTCTTTTTTTCTTGTGATTTTTCGTGCGGCATCTTTTGTAAATCGAAAATCATACGTTGAAGCGAAAGCTTCGATTTTTTTATAATCAGAAACATCCACATTCACTCCGGTTCTATCCCAGTAGGCTTTCGAAAGTTTCTTTGATTCTTTGTACAATTCATCGTTCTTGCCCTTCCAGCGAATCTGCAGATAGGATGTATGTGGTACGGATACGATCCATCTTGTATGTTCTTTTTCGTATTCTCCTGTTTTTGCCTTCTCTAGTATATCATATTCTTTCATGGAAATGGTAAACCCATTTTCAAGAAGTATATGTCCAAGCTCCGCCATACGGTCTTTATAAGAACCACTTGTCTCATCCAAAAACTTCGTCCATGTATAGCAGTGCCAAGAAAGACCAGCGTTCTTTACGATTTTTATAAAGTCATCATTCTTTTCATATGAAAGATAAATCCTCTTATCGTCCTCACGTATATCACTATAGTCGATCTGAACACATCCGGGATACTTTACATTATCCGGCTTTATTTCCCTGTATTCGGATACAGGTTCTAAATTACCGCTTAAGAATTCTACCGGATAACATCCTCTATGGTTGATCCAGAACTCTGATTCTGTTTTTTCTTCGATTACCGGCAACATCCGTTCATCCTGCATAAACAACTTGACGCGGATAATATCCGCCCAGTCTTTTTGCTTTTGTGTGCCGGAAACAAGCTCCGGAAACCCAAGATCCTTTGCCTTTTTGCCAAGTTCACGTTCTTCTTCTTTGATTTTTCGGCTTTTTTCTTCAGCCTTTGCAGTTGCACATTCCCTGCAATCGTGATTTTCAAAATACCATGGGATTTTTCTGCTTAATTCAGCTTTTGTTCCGGATAAGTGGACTCTTCCATTGTGCCCACAGCGAAATGTTCCATAACACCAACCCATATACTCATCTCCCTTATCTATTTATTATACATAATATATCACATTTTACGTATAATGTCAATTTTAGCGTTCTTTATTATTTTTGCTCTTTGATGATACCTTTGTCTGGCTGACTTTGGCTTCTAATTTTGGCAGATTGCCAATCAAAAACTCAATTTGTTCCGTTGAAAAATGCCCGTTTGCGATAACATCTAATTTTGCTAATGAAATACCGCTATCTGCGGCTTTTGCTAAAATTGCGGATTGTTCGGCTGGTAATCCATCATATCTGTCGATTGCTTTTTTATAGATATTGACGTCTCGTATCCCGCTTTCAAGGAGTTTTCTCATAACTTCCATTTTTGATGGTTGAAACTGTGCATGTGCATATTGTTGTACCTGTTCTTCGGTAAGTCTGTTTTTAAAACCAAATCGGATTTGAATCATTTGCTTGGAACTGAATTTTGGATCCGCATATATACGGATTTGATCATATGACAAACCATTTGCCCACCCTTCCCGTATTTGATGCATCTGATTGGCGCTAAATTTTGGATCTGCATACATGAGTATCTGATCTGATTTTAACTTCAACGAAAATCCATTCTTTATAGCTTCCATCTGGTATCCGTTAAAATCGGTCCGTGCATAAAAACAAACTTGATCTATTGTTAAACCGGTTTGAAATCCTTCCCGGATTTCGTACATCTGATGTGCGTCAAAATTTGTGTTAGCATAAACATTGATTTGATCTTCCGACAAGTTTTCTTTAAATCCACGACGAATTTCATTCATTTGATCCCATGTAAATTTGGCATCGGCATATCTTAATATCTGTTCCACAGATAATTTGTCATTTATTCCACGCCGGATCTGTTCCATTTGTTTATTGTTATATTTTGGATTTGCATACATTTCAACTTCGTTTTTGGAAAGACCTATCTCAAACCCCTTTCTGATTTCGAACATTTGCTGGTCATCAAATTCTGGTGTTGCATATACTTGTAGCTGTTGTAATGTTAATTCGCTTATAAGTCCTTTATTTATTTCCTGCATTTGCAAATTATTGAATTGTTCGTTTAGTAACAGCTGAATTTGTTCTTTTGTAAATTCCGATTCGCAGCCAATCCGGATTAGTCGCATTTGCTCTCCACTATAAATAGGGTCAGCGTACAAGTTTATCTGCTCCTTTGTGAGTTCACCACGTATTCCGCATCTTATTTCATACATTTGATGTGCATTGTATTTTTTGAAATCCGCATATAAAAGAATTTGTTCTAAGTTAAGATTTTCTTTAAAACCTATACGGATTTCGCTCATCTGTGCGCCAGTATAATCTATTTTTGCATAAAATTTTACCTGTTCGTCCGAAAGACCTTGTTGAAATCCTCTTATTATTTCATATATCTGTGAAGTGTCGAAATCATTATTCATATAGAGATTGATCTGTTCTTCCGACAGACCTGATTCGATGCCCATTCGGATATTAGCCATCTGTGTATCTTTTATGTCCGGCTTTGCGTATGTTTTTATTTGTTGTAGAGTTAGATTGTTTTTCAATCCTATACGTATCTGGCGCATCTGATTATAGTCAAATTTTGGATCTGCATAAAAAGCGACCTGATCTATGGGTGTGTTATCCCTAAGACCGCCGGCAATTTCCTTTAATTGGTTCTTTGAAAACGTTTTTCCTGCTGTAAGTTTTTCAAAATCTGTCATAAGCGAGTCCCCCGTTAAATATCTCTGATTGTTTGTGCGTCTCTGTTTGTCCTATTTATGTTATCCGGGCGTTTTTGTCTCGTGTCTTTTTGCATATTACTGATCAAAAACTCTGTTTGTTCAGCCGTGAAATGCCCTTTTGCAATTACGTCTAGTTTATTTATTGAAATTCCTTTATGTGCAGCTTCCGCTAAAACTTTTGCTCGTTCCTCTGGAATGCCAAGTAAATTGTAATGAATGAGTGCGTTTTTATATAAGTCTATGTGCTGCATTCCTTCTTCAAGTAATTTGCGAATAGATTTCATCTCTTCATCAGAAAGTTTTGAGTCTGCGTAAAGCAAAACGTCCTCTGTTTGTAGTCCATTTACAAACCCCCGGCGGATCTCCTGCATTTGTGTAGCAGTAAAATCCGGAACTGCGAATATATGGACCTGCTCAATAGTTAACATTCCTTTATGAAATTCTTCAAGCCCCAGCCGGATTTCATTCATTTTGTGATCGTCAAATTTAGGATCTGCATAGAGCAAAACTTCTTCTTTGTTTAATTCATGCTCAAAGCCCCATCTCATTTCCCTCATTTGTTCAACAGTAAAATGTGGGATTGCATATATACGTATTTGTTCTAATGATATATTTTCCTCAAGACCTTTTCGAATTTCATACATCTGGTTCTCGGTAAATTTCGGATTTGCAAGTGTCTTAACTTGTTCTTCGGCTAATCCAGACTCAAAACCCAGCCGCATCTCAAACATTTGATCTGCATTGAATTTCGGGTCTGCATATATTTTTACTTGTTCTATTGGTAGATTATTGATGAATCCAGTTATAACCTGTCTCATTTCTTCAAAATCAAATTTCGGATCAGCATATACTCGCGTTTGTTCCAATGTTAAGCCTTCCTCAAATCCGAATCGGATTCTACCCATTTGATTGAAATCAAATTTCGGATCAGCATAAATCTTTATCTGGTTTTCAGACAAACCGTTTTCCAATCCTTTTCGAATTTGTAACATCTGCCCGGATTCAAATTTTGGATCTGCATATAAACGGACTTGACTCATTGTTAATCCTTTTTCGAATCCTATACGTATTTGTTGCATCTGATTATTACATTTGTATGTATCTGCGCAAAACGCGGGGTTAGTATAAACCATTATTTGGTCTATTGATAACCCATGTTCAATGCCTAATTCGATTTCCTGCATTTGACGGTGATCAAACTTGGGATCCGCATAAATCTTGATCTTCTCTATAGGAAGTTCGACATTTATTCCGCGTATGATTATAGTAAGCTGCTCGTGAGTAAATTCTTTTCCCTCTGTAAGAAGCACTAATATTTTTTTATCCTTCATTTCAAATTCCTCATTTTTCTTATCGAATATCCGTATCTGTTATCGAACGATCATGTTGCGATTCTTTGCCCGTCTTTTTATTTGTATGGATTATATCCACATTTTTTTTCATGGCTTTGAGTAAAAAATCTGTTTGTTCGATTGTGAATTTTCCGTTTGCTATAACATCTAATTTAGTTAAAGAAATTCCGCTTCCAGCAGCTTTTGCTAAAAGGATAGACTGTTCGACGGGTAATTCGTTATATCGGGTGATTGCGTCATTATAAGCTTTTATGTTTTGAACCCCGTTTTCGAGGTACTTTCGCATAGATTCCATTTCCGACGAGTCAATTTTTACATATGCATATTGCTGTACCTGTTCTTCAGTAAGACCATTTTGAAATCCCAATCGAATCTGAGCCATTTGGGAACTATTGAATTTAGGATCAGCATATAATTTTATTTTTTTTTCGGATAAACCATTTTCCAATCCTTTTCGAATTTGTAACATCTGTCCGAGTTCAAATTTTGGATCTGTATATTGCTGTACCTGTTCTTCAGTAAGACCATTTCGAAATCCTAATCGAATTTGAGCCATTTGGTCAGGCGTGTATTTGAAATTGGCAAATATATTCACCTGTTCAAACGTTAATCTATCTGCAAAACCAGAGCTGATTTCACTCATTTGTCCACTTCCAAAGGAAGGATTTGCAAACGTGAGAACCTGATCTATAGTAAGATTATTTTCAAAGCCTTTTCTAATAACGTACATCTGACTAAAATCAAAATCAGGTAAAGCGAACACACGGACTTGTTCCAATGGCAACGCTTGTAATCCACATAGAATTTCATTCATTTGGTTTTCGTTAAACCACGGATATGCATATAATTCGACTTGTTCAAAGGAAAAACCATTTTCAAATCCTATACGTATTTTCTTCATTTTATTACAGGAAAACTTTGAATCAGCATATAATCCGACTTGTTCAAAAGAAAGACCATTTTTAAATCCTGTGCGTATTTGCTGCATTTGTTCGGCAGAGTATCTTGGATCAGCAAATACATTTACTTGTTCAAACGTTAATCCATTTGCAAATCCAGAGCCAATTTCACTCATTTGTGTACTTTCAAAGGAGGGATTTGCAAACGAGAGAACCTGCTTCATAGTAAGATTATTTTCGAAACCTTCCCTGATAGCGCACATTTGTCTAGAACCATATTTTAATGTGGCAAACACGCGGACTTGTTCTATTGGCAACTTTTCTAATCCCAACCGGATTTCATTCATTTGGCTGTCATTAAATGCCCGGTTAGCGTATAAGTTTATCTGTTCTGGAGTTAAATTGTGTTCAAGACCCAATCTGACTTGTCGCATCTGGTATTTGTTGAACTTTGGATTCGCATATAGAGATACTTGTCTTGCGGACAATCTATTTGAAAATCCTAATAGAATTTCATCCATTTGCAGGTGGTTGAATTTTTGCGTTGCGTATACTTGTATTTGTTCATTGGTAAGTCCGTACATCAACCCTAATTGAATTTTATCCATTTGTTCATCGCTTGTTTTGAAATGTTCGGAACCTGTCATAGCCACATCTCCTTCTTATCGAATATCTCTATCTGTTAGTGAATGATCATGTTGGGATTCTTTACTTGTTCTTACATTCTCAGATATTGTATTTGTGTTTTTTTGCATGTTTTTAAGCAAAAACTCTGTTTGTTCAGCCGTGAAATGCCCTTTTGCGATAACATCTAATTTTGCTAGTGAAATACCGTTACTCGCAGCTTTTGCCAAAACTTTGGATTGTTCTTCTGGTATTTTCAGCTTGGTATAATGAGTAAGTGCATGTTTGTATAATTTGATATCCTGCACACCCTCGCTTAAAAGACATCTCATAGAAATCATTTTATTGCAGGGAAACTTTGAATCAGCATATTGCTGTACCTGCTCTATTGACAGCCCTTTATAAAATCCCTTTTGAATTTCTCGCATCTGAAGAACATCTAATTTTGGATTTGCATATAAATTTACCTGTTCGGCTGTTAAATTAGACGTGAATCCTTCACGAATTTCCTGCATTTGTCCGGTGGAGTATTTGGGATCAGCAAATACATTCACCTGTTCAAATGTTAATCCATCTGCAAAGCCAGAGGCTATTTCTTGCATTTGTTCGTTTGCAAAAGAAGAATTCGCAAACGTGAGAACCTGATCTATGGTAAGATTATTTTCAAAGCCTTTTCGGATAGAGCACATCTGCCTAAAATCAAATTCGGGTAAAGCAAACACACGGACTTGTTCCAGTGATAAGCCGGAATCAAAGCCTGTTCGGATTTCGTACATCTGGTGTTCGTTAAATTCCGGATTTGCATATAAGCTCATTTGTTCTTGATTTAATCCGTTTTCAATACCGGTTCTGATTTGCTCCATCTGGTGATTGTTGAACTTTGGATCAGTGTATAGGAATATTTGATCTGCAGTCAATTTGTTCTGAAGACCTTTTCGGATTTCATACATCTGGTATTCGTTAAATTCCGGATTTGCATATAACGACACCTGTTTTATAGACAATTCATTTTCTAATCCGTGTCGGATTTCGTTCATCTGATACCTTTTAAATTTCGGGTCTGCATATACTGATATCTGCTCATCCGTAAGACCATTTTTGAACCCTAACCTGATTTCCTCCATCTGATCATTGGCAAATTTCAGATCGGCATATAATAATATTTGTTCTGTTGTCAATTTATGTTTTAAGCCTAGTCTGATTTCTTCCATTTGCCGGGCACCAAACTTTGGATCCGCATATATTGATATCTGTTCATTGGTGAGACCGTTTGTTAATCCTACCTGAATTTGGTGCATCTGCTGATAGCTGAATTTCTGATCCGCATATAATTTTACCTGTTTTATTGACAATCCTGATTCAAGCCCCTCCCGAATTTCACGCATTTGCAGATCATTAAATTCCGGATTTGCATACATAGCAATCTGCTCTTTATTAAGACCATATTCAAGACCTAATCGGATTTGTGCCATCTGGAAGTCATTAAATTCCGGATCAGCGTATGTCCATATTTGATTTAATGATAATCCTTTTTCCAAACCATCAAAAATTTGACTCATTTGATAGTGATCAAATTCCGGATCTGCAAAAATAGCAACCTTTTCTGCTGGGATTTTATCTGCAAGAGCATCCTCGATTGCTGCCATCTGTCTTCCTGTAAATTCCACTTTTGAAGTGAGGTATTTTTTTTTGAAATATTCAAAATCTGTCATAAATTCAGTTGTCCTTTCCTATCTATCTTTATATCTATTGATGGATAATCTCGTTGTGTTACTTTGTTTTGCTTTTTACTTGTATATGATGTGTTTACGCCTTCTTGCATATTCTTTAGTAAAAACTCTGTTTGTTCCGTTGAAAAATGCCCGTTTGCAATAACATCTAATTTTGCTAATGATATGCCATTACTCGCAGCTTTCGCTAAAAGGATAGACTGCTCGGTGGGTAATTCGTTATATCGGGCGATTGCGTCATTATAAGCTTTTATGTTTTGAACCCCGTTTTCGAGGTGCCTTCGCATAGATTCCATTTCCGACGAGTCAATATGTGTATATGCATATTGCTGTACCTGTTCTTCGGTAAGACTATTTTGAAATCCCAATCGGATTTGAATCATTTGCTTGTAACTGAATTTTGGATCTGCGTATATACGGATTTGATCTTTTGATAAACCGTTTGCCCACCCTTCCCGTATTTGATACATCTGATAGGCGCTAAATTTTGGATCCGCATATATGTGTATCTGATCCGCAGAAAGACCTCTTTCGAAGCTGTCCCTGATCACATACATTTGATCAGAATTATATTCTGGCAAAGCAAATACTCGTACTTGATCTAATGGCAACGCATTTAGTCCAAGCTGAATTTCAGACATTTGGCTTTCGTTAAATGCTGGGTTAGCATATAAGTTTATTTGCGCATTAGTAAGCCCGTTTGTCAGTCCTAATCGGAGTTCATACATCTGAATTGAATTAAATTTAGGATTCGCATATATTTTTATCTGGTCTTCTGTAAGCCCCTGTTCTAACCCATCTACAATTTCTTTCATTTGCAAAAAATTAAAATTAGAATCCGCATATAATTCGACCTGTCGTATAGATAGACCACTATCTAATCCGCGCTGAATTTCTTTTTGCTGGCGTTTATCAAAATTTTTATCCTTCGTAAGTGTTTCAAAATCCGTCATAATAATACATGCCTCCTATCGAATATCTTTCTTTACTTTTTTTGTAAATTGCAAAGCAAAAAATTTATTTGTTCTATTGAAAAATGCCCACCAGCAATAATATCCAATTTTTGCATCGAAACTCCATTATATGCTCCAGCTGCTAAAATTTTAGATTGTGGCATCGGATTGCCAAGTTTATTGAAATACAGTAAATAATCAATATATAGTTCAACGTCTTGTACTCCGTCTTCAAGAAGGTGCCGCATAGTTCTCATTTTTGTACAGGTAAATTCCGGATTCGCGTAATGCCGTACTTGGTCTTCTGTTAATTTATTTTCAAGTCCTCTGCGGATTTCCTGCATCTGTGACTTAGTAAACTCCGGATTCGCATATATATGAATCTGCTCTATTGTTAGCTTGTTCTTAAACCCTAACCGGATTTGCTCCATTTGATGATCGGTAAATTTAGGATCTGCAAATATTCCGATTTGTTCTTTCAATAGTCCAGATGCAAGTCCTGTTTGTATTTCATACATCTGATCCGAATCAAATTCAGGGTTCACGAATATTTCCAACTGGTCTTCTGAAAATCCTTGTTCTAAGCCTTTTATAATTGCTCTCATTTGGGAAAAATCAAAATTAGGATCCGCATATAATTCTACTTGTTGTACAGATAAACCACTATCCAATCCACGCTGAATTTCTTTGAGCTGGTGTATATCAAAGTCTTTCCCTGCTGTTAATTCTTTTAATGATAGCATTTTCTCTCCTTTTTGAACTATAGTGTCAGCTTGATCATCGGTCTTTTATATCGCCTTTATTTTTCCCAGCATATTTATGTGTTTCTTCGTTTGTTTTAGTTGCTATATCTTTTTGCAAATGGTCTAGTAAAAATTTAGTTTGTTCGATGGAAAAATTCTTTTCTGCTATATAATCGAGTTTGTTTAGAGAAATTCCACTTTCTGCCGCCTGTGCGAGTATGTTTGCATATTTCATAGGTAAATCTAATGCTCGGTATCGTTTAAGAAACTGGATGTATTCATTTTCTCCGTTTTTCTCAATATATGTCCTGTAAGAGTTCATTTCATATAGCGACATAGAGGCGTCTGCATATGGCTGAACTTGTTCCATTGTGAGTCCGGCTAGAAATCCGGACAGTATCTCATTCATTTGGGTTTCATCAAATTTAGGATCTGCGTAAAGCTGGATTTGTTGGACTGACAACCCCTGCTTTATGCCTTCCTGAATTTCCCATATCTGTTCTCTGGTAAATTGGGGGTTTGCGTAGAGCTGTAATTGTTCTGTATTTAGCTTATGTTGTATTCCGTTTCTGATTTCAAACATTTGTATTGGATCGAACTCTGGTTTTGCATAAATACATATCTGCTCTTCGGATAATCCATTGAGAAAACCGTTTCGAATTTCCCGCATCTGGTTTTTGCCGAATCTGTTGTCTGCATATATTTTTACTTGATTTATCGTTAGCCCATTTTGAAATCCCAACCGGATCTGTTCCATTTCGTCGGAAGTAAACTTTGGGTTTTCAAGCAGTTCCATCTGTTCTTTCGAAAAATTACTCTTGATTCCGCAAATAATCTCCGCAAGTTGGTTAGGGTTAAATTTCCCTTCGTTTATAATATTTTCTATAGTTTTTTCGTATCTGTTCTCCATATATATTTTTCCTTTTCAGAAATCAGGTTTTATATTCATAGAATACACATATATATGAGTGGATTTTTATAAATGAAATAAATAAAAATTCCCGGTTATAAATAACCGGGATAAAATTTGTTTTCCCCTTAACAAAACAATCCCCGCCCGGATTTTACCCGGACGGGGGTGTTTTATTACTTACGTTTCTTGCGTGTGATGAATAATCCTGCAAGGCTTATTCCTGCTATGATTCCAAGCACCGTAAGTATGATGATTCCTGTCTTTGGCGGTCCTGAAGGCGG
>ENA-ORLM01001389-ORLM01001389.1-human-gut-metagenome-genome-assembly--contig:-NODE-1389-length-15711-cov-188.374440_pt1 | contig 15711 bp, 9 predicted proteins | sample MGYA00243063_ERZ508815 | MGnify/ENA primary metagenome ERZ508815 (study PRJEB26277, sample SAMN04329768) | human gut metagenome | biome: human-associated habitat | host: Homo sapiens | place: USA...
CACGATTTAGTAACTGAACTACTTCAATATTCCTCACTCGCTTGCTTTATGCCGATTTGGCAACTTTGTGCAAATCTACTCATTCCCAACTATTTACGTTCCAACCTCTCTTATTCTCCTTTGGCTGCTTTAGAGTTTTATGTTAAAAATACTAACTCATAGTTTTCTTCCCTCCAACTCACCGTTTTCTGGAGCATAAGTCATAGTTTGCACCATGACAAAGCTGTGTTTATGCCCCCGAAATATAACACGGACAAATTGAATTTGTCCGGATGTCTGTCCGGCAGCTTTATAAACTTCTTATAATCAGCACATTATAACATGCCGGACAAATTTGTCCGGACAAATTCAATTTGTCCGTGTTTTTTTTCTTGGAAAGAGGCGAGCTTTACAGCCAGCATTCTTACCCTTGTATTCGTCAAAAGTGTGATTTATCACAAAAAAATCGAATAACATGGGGATAAAACGTAATAAAATGCCACTCGCTTAATCTGTAATCAAAAGTAAAAAAATAAAGCTTTTATTTGTCTGCTATTACATATTTTAGTATAATAGCTGACAAATAAAAGCAATATTTACCCTTCTACTATCTTCCATTGACCAATGGTTCGCTTCTGGCTGTCGTAGTTGATTCCTACTTTTACCATTCGTTTGCCGTCAGCTGAATAAGGAATGAGATAGCCTTTGTCATCAATCTGTTTCAAAGCTTCCTCAGCCGTCTTATCAAACTTCAATTCCATCACATAGATTGTATCCGGCATGTGAAGAACGGCATCTGCTCTGCCTATTGCACTATCCTCCTCCACCAAGATGTAAGCACCCATCAAATTAAAAATGAGATAAAAGACCGTTTGAAAGTCCTTCTCGTTCTTGTTGGCAAGTCGATTGGAGATACTGGCGAGATAAGCCTGCATTTTCTGCAAAGCACCATCCATATTATTGTTATATAGTTGCTCCAAAAAGTCGAAGATGAAACTATTATTGTTCAACGATATTGGAGAGAGATAGTTAGGAGCCAAGGAACGAACCATCCCTACACGCACTTCCTTGTTTGGATAATCCAGCTGATAGCTCTGCAAGATAGGGTTATACTTCTTGATGGTGAGATACCCACTCTGATAAAGCAATGGTAAAGCAGAAGTCATCTGCTCAGGAGAGACATCGAAATCATCCACCCCTACGGATTTCTGTTCTATATCCATCACCCCCACATGATGTTTGCGTAAAGTGTTGATAATGTATGCAGGAGTACCTGAACTAAACCAATAAGCTGCTATTTCCTTACTTCTCAACGCTTTAACCAGACTAAATGGATTAAACACATCTTCTGATTTTTTACTGAAATGATAACCATCATAATATGAACTCAACTCGGCAACCGTTTCATCAAAAGTTTTTCCCAAAGACTTGGCTAGCAACTCAACATCAGGCTTCATCACCGTCAGTAGTTCTGTCTTGCTGATACCACAGATAGCAGAATACTGATCGAACATGCTGATATTATCCAAATTATTGATCTCGCTAAAGATACTCAACTGAGAGAACTTGGTGATACCCGTGATAAAGGTAAATTCCAGCCAAGGGTCGAGATATTTCAATGGGCTATAGAACTTCCTCATAACCAAGCGCAATGGCATCAAACTTTCCTTCTCATGCACGACATCCAAGAGAGGAGCATCATATTCGTCTATCAAAACGACCACCTTTTGACCCGTCTTCTTATAGGCACGCTTTACCAAAGACTGCAAACGCTGGCTCGGCTGCACCGCCAATTCGTCACGTCCATAGACCTGCTCGTATTCTGAAAGCATGTAGCCCAGCATCTCTTCTAACCCTTCGGGTGTCTGATTTTTGGCAGTACTCATGTCGAAGTGAAGAACAGGATGCTTCACCCATTCTTTCTCATATTCGCCAAGTGCCAAACCATCAAACAGTTCCTTCCTGCCCTCATAATATGCCTGGAGCGTAGAGACAAAAAGCGACTTACCGAATCGTCTTGGACGACTCAGAAACACATATTTAGAACCATTACGCAAGAAATCGACAATATACCTTGTCTTATCTACGTACACATAATTACCCTCTCGTATATCAGAGAACGTTTGCATTCCTACTGGGTATTTTCTTATCTCTTCCATAGCCATATTTCTTTAGACGGTGCGAAGTTACGAATAAAATATCAGATACGCAAATAAAAAGACAAAAAAAAGAGAGGCGAGCTTCACAGCCAGCCTCTCCCGAGAGATTTATAGAAAATACCACTCATGGCATTCCTATATTGTTGATTAAAAATATTATCTTATTAAAATATTCCATCACAGCGATTACTCGCCGTAACCATCATTCTGCTTGATGTTAGGGTTGGCGTTGATCTCTGCCTGCGGAATGGCAGCAATAGCCTTGAAGTAATCACGGTTGAAAGACTGAGCATCCTTGCTCAATGTCTTGTGCCAACCCTTATCAGCTTCACTTGTATAACGGGTGATAGTCTCGTTATTACGCAAAGCATCAAAGTAACGCTGTCCCTCGCCAATCAACTCCTTACGACGCTCAATCAAGATACGCTCAAGTGTGATGTTATCCACTGTAGCCAAAGAAGCCACAGTTGTGGTACGGTTCTTTACCAAATCATTCAGATACTCTACAGCCTTAGTCTTGTCATTATTTCTAAATGCACACTCTGCAGCTGTCAAGTAAACCTCAGAAAGACGGATAATTGGAACGATAGTAACATTACGAAGATTACCACCTTGACCACGCAACTTGTTCAGATATACCTTGTTGGTACCATAAGTTTCCACCTCTTTGGCTGCAGTTGCAGGCAAGAACATATCGTTACGAACATCTTTTGGGTCTGAAGTAAGCATGTCAACAAACTTCTTAGTAGCAACCATTTCCTTGTAGCCATCACGCTGCTGGAGGTTACCGATACCATTCAAGTCATTGCTGTCTGTAGAACCTGCCACATTGAGACGGAACAAGAACTCACTCTCATTAGGAGTTGAAGCATCCCATGCCTTGAAGTATTGGTCACGAGTCCACAACGCTGCGCCAGAATTCTTGATAATATCCTCAGCAACAGACAAGGCGTTAGCATAATCACCCATATTCAAATAAACACGAGAAAGGATTGCCTTTGCTCCCCAAACGCTTACATAACCTGGTTCTGTCTCTGTAGCAAGAGCATTAGAGCTGATAGCCTCAGTCAAATCCTTCACTACTTGGGTGTAAACCTCAGCAACAGTGCTACGAGCAGGTTTTGCATTAGACTCCAGCACTCCTGTTACCAATGGTACACCAAGAGATGCACCCTGATCCTCTGTATATGGCTTACCATAGATACGAACAAGGTCAAAATGAGCAAGGGCACGGAGTACCTTTGCCTCTGCCGCATACTGGTCAATAGTAGCCTTAGCCTCTGCTGCATCGCTCAAAGCACCACCTTCTGCAGCAGCGATGATACGATTAGCACGGCCAATAACAATATATGGTGATTTCCAAGTTACGCTACTGGAAGAAGTACTTGATGTAAACTCAGATGCTGTCTGATAGTTCATATCATAGTAGAAACTTGCACGGTTAGAACCACCAATATTATTATACTGATAATCATCACCTGCATGAACATCACCATAAACGAAGAATTGCTGACCATAGTAATCTACCAAGCTGCTGTTTCCCTTCAAAGCCTTGTACATACCCGTTCTCGCAGCATCCAAGTCTGAACTGCTGGTCAAGGCTGCATCTGCATCTGTACCATCAGAAGGAGCTACGTCCAACCAATCATTGACGCAAGATGACAGGCTGGCTGCCAAAATAGCGCAGCCCATTACCTTATATATTGATTTTAATACTTTCATTGTATTTCGTTCTTTTATAAATTAGAAACTAAGTTCGATACCAAATGTATAAGTTCTCAAAGCTGGCATTTCGAATGTACACAAGCCATCCGCTGGTGTCTCTGGATCAACATAAAGATCCTTAGACTTCCAGGTCAACAAGTTGTTGGCAGAGAAATATACACGAGCCTTGCTCAAGCCAAGGTTGCTAATCCACTCCTTTGGTGCTGAGAAACCTAAGGTAAGGTTCTTCAAACGAAGATAATCGTTAGGCATCAACCAACGAGAAGACAACACACCCTTACCATAACCAGCCTGGAACTTAGGCAACTTAGCATTATCGCCTGGCTTCTGCCACATATCCTCCAACTTATAGTAAGAAGGGATCGCTCCATTGAGGGCGAACGTACCACCATTATCGTGCAACCAAGTAGCATAATCGTAAGAGTCACCGCCCAACTTATAGGTCAAAGTAAAGTTGAAGTCGATAAACTTCCACTTGATGAAGTTAGACAAACCGCCCTCAAGTGCAGGCTCATGATGACCAACAATAGTCTTGTTTGCCTCAGCTACATTAGTAGTGGTCTTGCGAGCATTCTCAGTTCCATCATTGATGTAATAGCTCTCCAAACCTGTCTCAGGGTCAACACCTGCATACTCATACATATAGTAAGAATAGTAAGGCTTACCTACCTGATGAATCATGGCACCGCTAATAATCTTGTCACCATCACCTGTCAACTCTGTTACCTTGTTGGAGTTATGACCAAAGTTCAGAGAAGTAGTCCAAAGGAAGTCCTTCTTCTGAATGTTGGTAGAAGAAATGGTCACCTCAATACCTTGGTTACGCATAGAACCTACATTCTGAGCCATGGTAGCGAACAGAGAAGATTCATCATAGTAACCTGGAATCATAGAGATAGGACGGTTCATAATCAAATTGGATGTATTACGAACGTAGTAATCCAATGTTACAGAGATACGGTTGAGGAATGTCAAGTCAAGACCAAAGTTCCAAGCCTTGTTCTGCTCCCACTTCAAGTCCTTGTTGGCTACACCAATGATACCCATACCATTGCTACCATTGTAGTACTCACCATACTTATAAAGGTTCATGTAACTATACAAGCCAGATGGAAGAGTTCCGTTCACACCATAAGATACACGAATCTTACCATCGCTCAATATATCCTTGATAGAATCCATGAACTTTTCTGCACCAAAACGCCAAGCACCAGATACAGACCAGAACGAACCCCAACGATTCTCACGTGCCATACGAGAACTACCATCACGACGATAGCTTACACCAGCATAATACAAATCGTTATAGTTGTAGTTGACACGACCCAAGAAAGAAGTCATCTTTGAGTCATACTTGTAACTCTGCATAGAGGTATCGCCAGAGTTAGCGAACTCATACAAGTTGCCAGGGTAATCTGTACCGGAAGCGTATGAGTTGTTGTTATGCCATGCCTCTGTCTCGAAACCAAGCAAAGCATCCACATTGTGGGCACCAAAAGACTTATTATATGTCAACTGTGTCTGAGTGTTCATGGTTGTCCACTCATTGTAAGTACGCTGCATCACACCATTTGAGGCAGAACCATTACCACAGAATTTGTCCCAAAGCACATTCTCGGTAGAGTTGATGTAGTCGTAAGCTACCTTCTCACGCAACTTCAAGTTGTCCCAAATGTTCCATTCGAGAGCCAAGGTGCTGTAAGAACGTGTCGTGTTGGTTCTATCAGACATGTGCTGGTTCTCATAAATAGGGTTATAACCATTGTTATAAGCACCATCTGTCTCTGTCAGCAAATTACCATTCTTGTCATAGATAGCATTAGAAGGGCCGAGGAACCATACTGCACATGAGATGGCACCAGTATAAGAAGCGCCACCATCCATGGCAGAGTTCTGATGCATAGATGAAATCATTGAGCTAGCATCCAACTTGAACTTACCAAAACGATGGGAAACGTTTACATTACCTGTCATACGTTCCAAGCCTGAACGGTCAACAATACCATTCTGCTTTGCATATGACAAAGATGCATAGAACTTGGTCTTATCATTACCACCAGTTACACTTGCCTGATAGTTCTGGTTAGAACCATTTTTGAAGAGAGCGTCACGCCAATTAGCCCAGCCATTCTCTGGTTTTGCTGCATAATCATCAATATTAGCATCAGCAAATGCTGCAGCCGAAGCATCGGTTGTACCATCAATATTGTCGTAAGCATAGTTCTTCAAGCCTTGATAAATCAAGGCACGACGAGAATCACCATCCAACGTTGGACGATAGTTGATAGCCATGTTAGAGAATCCCCAGTCGCTACGGAAATCAACCTGGGTCTTACCTGCACTACCACTCTTGGTTGTAATGACAAGCACACCATTGGCTGCACGAGAACCATACAAAGAGGCTGCGGCAGCATCCTTGATAACAGTGATAGATTCGATATCGTTGCTGTTCAATGTAGAAAGTGCATTGGTACCAGAACCATTGTAACCACTTCCAGTCTGAGCATCATTGAAACCACTCAAGTTACCAGAGTTCACAGGAGTACCATCAATCACAATCAATGGATCGTTACCTGCATTGATAGAACCCATACCACGAATACGGATATAGTTCATTGCACCTGGCTGGCCAGAGAAAGAAGAAATAGAAACTCCTGGGATATTACCAGAAAGCTTATCTTCAACAGAAAGTGAAGGAACATCACTCAACTTAGCTGTTGACATGGAAGCAGCAGCACCTGTAAATGAGGATTTCTTGAAGTTACCATAACCTGTAACAATCACCTCATCCAAGGATTTGTTATCAGAAGTCAAAACAATCTTCATGTTAGAACTTGCTTTGACAGTTTGTGAATTCATACCTATATAGGTAATCTCCAACTTGGAGCCGGCTGGAACATTCAAACTGAAGTTTCCATCGACATCCGTAACAGTACCCGTATTAGTACCAGCTACCTTGATTGATGCGCCAATAACAGGCTCACCATCCTCTGAAGCTACTACCTTACCGGTAACAGATGTTTGGGCAAAGGCTACTCCACAACTGAGAATTGCCCCCCCACAAATAAAGCGATCCTTTTAAACATAATCTCTCTCTTTATTAGATAATAATTTATAAATTTATAATAATCGGCTGCAAAATTAGATTTTTTTTCGGATATTTGCAAATATTTTGAAAGAAAAATTTAATAACGCACATAAAAAAGTCTGTTTTTAACACTTCTACCTTGTCATATTGCAACAAAAAGGATATTTTTGTAGCAATAAGGCTATAATTTGTAAGAATAGAAATAAGAAGGTTCTTAAGTTATCTATACAGGCATCTGCCGGGTAAGACGTATTGCTTAAATACGTAGAACAAATAGATTAAGTAGTCACAGTTCTACGGTTCATCGGTTCTAACAATTAGTTCCGTTCGGTTGCCGGCAGTTGCCAACAAGGTTGCTGACATATGTCAATAACTCTGTTGGCATATGTCAGGAACCTTATTGGCATATGTCAGGAACCTTGTTGGCATATGTCAGGAACCCTACAAATCTAATTCCTCAGACCAACAGATACGTTATCTATAAGCATAAGATATATCTGTTTCAGGCTTATTATCTGCAAAGAATAAATAGAATATCATACTGACTGCAGGGAGCGAAATACTTGACATACCACAAAAAAGAAAACGTTTACGGCACTTTTTAGTTAAAAAATTTGGGTATATTGCACATTTTTCGTAATTTTGCGCACGATTTCAACGACTAGAACAAAACAAAGTGGTTTTACACCTTATTATATATAGAGAATGATATATGTAGGGGATTGTCGTTAGTATAAACAAAAGTATTAAGATAACAATGACTCACAATTTGTTAAAAGGCAAGCGTGGCATCATCTTCGGTGCACTCAATGAGGAATCAATCGCTTGGAAAGTAGCTGTAAAGGCTGCTGAAGAGGGTGCTACTATCGCACTTAGTAATACAGCTATGGCTTTGCGTATGGGTACGCTGGATAAGCTCGCTGAACAGATCAACGCTCCTATCATCGCAGCTGATGCGACTAGCGTAGAAGACTTGGAAAAGGTATTCACAGAGGCTCAGGAGAAACTCGGTGGCAAAATCGACTTCGTGCTCCACTCTGTAGCTATGAGCCCTAACGTTCGCAAGCATCGTACATACGATGACCTCGACTACAACTTCCTGAACAAGACACTGGACATCTCTGCTATCTCTTTCCACAAGATGTTGCAGGTAGCCAAGAAGTTGGATGCTATCAACGAGTGGGGTTCTGTAGTAGCTCTCACATACGTAGCTTCTCAGCGTACATTCTTCGGTTACAACGATATGGCTGATGCCAAGAGCATGCTCGAAAGTATCGCCCGCAGCTTCGGTTACATCTACGGTCGTGAGAAGCACGTGCGTATCAACACCATCTCTCAGAGCCCTACAGCTACAACAGCAGGTAAGGGTATCAAGGATATCGAGAACATGATGGACTTCGCCGACAAGATGTCTCCACTCGGAAACGCCGTAGCTGAGGATTGCGCTAACTACTGCGTGATGATGTTCTCTGACTTCACCCGCAAGGTAACCATGCAGAACCTCTTCCACGATGGTGGTTTCTCATCAATGGGTATGAGCCTCCGTGCTATGAACCAGTATGCTAAGGATATGACTCCTTATGAGGATGAGAACGGTAATGTTATCTACGGATAATCAGGCAGAAGAGAAAAAATCTCACTAAATATACAGACAGGTATGTTCAGTAAAAATCTGAGCATACCTGTTTTTTTATTCATATCCACCCTCTATCTTAAACTTGGCAACAAGCGGAAGATGATCGCTGTATCCACCCAAATATCGGGGACCGAGATAGGTGCGGAAAGGTTTCTTTCCGCCATATTTCTCATCATCTTCTAAGAGGAATGGCAAATCTCCTATCTGACAACTCATCTTAAGTCGGGAAAGCGAAGGACTGAAGAGAATCTGGTCAAGACTTCGCCAATCTCCATGCCAGCGATAAGTAGCCTTGGCACCATGAGAGCCTTTGACGCCAACAGATATATTAATAAGGTGATGCTGATAAAGATAACGAAGAGCCGGAGAATCGGAATAATCGTTGAAATCGCCGGCTACGATAATCCTTGCACTATCATTGAGCGCATAGATAGAATCTACAGCAGAAACCAGCTGGCTGGCTACCTGCAGGCGGTAGGGACGCGAAACCTGTTCGCCGCCACGCCGGCTAGGCGCATGCAATACAAAGACATGGAGCGTATCATCATTCATAATCCGCCCCGAAGCGTAGAGAATATCTCTCGTAGGGCGAGTATCAGGCAGCGGCTTGATGCGGATGGACCGGAACTGTATAAGCGCAAAAGAAGATGGCTGATAAAGCAAAGCCACATCTATGCCTCGTTCATCAGGGGAATCGGTCATCACATAATCATAATTTACACCGCGAAGAGCTGAACGCCGGGTTAAATCAAACAGCACACTATCGTTCTCCACTTCGCAAAGCGCCACAAAATCGGGAACATGCCAGGACTTCTCCGAGGGTCTTGAAGGATTATCTGGGGAGGCAGTACCAACAAGCGACAAATCTTCATAACCCAAAGCCACTATAGACTTGGAAAGATTTGCCAGCTTGCGCCAATAGCGATAAGGCGTCCACTTATAACTGCTCTGCGGCAGGAATTCATAGTCATTCTTCAGCGAATCATGCCTCGTATCGAAGAGGTTTTCGCAGTTCAACTCCACAAAAGTGAGGAAACTTGATAAGACGAGAGTGAAAAACATAACATTTTATTTTGTATTGTCAACGATTTGATGTATCTTTGCAGTCGGTTTACAATGGTCCTATAGTTTAACGGATAGAACGGAGGTTTCCTAAACCTTTGATCCGAGTTCGATTCTCGGTGGGACCACGTACTTTCCTTATCATTCCAGAGATGATAAAACAATAAAGGTCGCTCCTGACAATCAGGAAGCGACCTTTATTATTTTTATATTCTTTCCAGTATCTTTCTCTATCCGACATACATCGGACAGAGAAAGAATGAAGAGTTTCTGATTACTTAACTTCTGCAACCTCCTCAGCTGGCTCTTCCTTAATCTTACGACCAAGAACGATGTAAGCCATAGGAGATGCAATGAAGATAGATGACAATGTACCGAATACAACACCCAGGATCATTGCGAATGAGAAGCTGCGGATGCTGTCACCACCGAGGATACAGATACAGAGCAACACGAGCAATGTAGATGTAGATGTATTGATGGTACGAGCCAATGTCTCATTGATAGATGCATTGAAGAGCTGCTGACGGTCGCCCTTAGGATGCAACTTCAAGTTCTCACGGATACGGTCGAATACAACCACCTTATCGTTGATAGAGTAACCTACCACGGTCAGGATAGCACCGATGAAGGTCTGGTCAATCTCCAATGAGAATGGAACGAGACCCCACAGGAGTGAGTAGAAACCGACTACTGTCAAGGCATCAAATGCCAAAGCTACAGTAGAACCTACAGAGAAGGCCACGTTGCGGAAACGTACCAGGATGTAGAGGAAGATAGCAATCAATGCGAAGAGCACACTATAGATAGCACCCATAGTGATATCCTTAGCCACAGAAGGACCTACCTTTGTACTACTGATGATAGAACCACCCTGACGAACATCTGGATTCTTGAATGCCTCAACACTCTTCTGAGAAACCAGGTTAGCCTTCTTCAAGGCATTGTAAAGGATAGTCTCAGCCTCATCGTCAACAGTTGGACTGTTACTCTCAATCATATAGTTGGTAGATACACGGATAGTCTTACCATCTGTACCGATAGCAATAGCGCCAGTAGTTGCCTTAGAACCATCTGCATTGACGAATGCATCACCAAGAACGGTACGAATCTGCTCAGGCTCTACAGGATTCTCGAACTGTACTACATAGTTACGACCACCAGTGAAGTCGATACTCTTACTCAAGCCACGAACAAAGAAGCTACCGATGAATACCACAGCTGCTACGATGGCAACGGTGAAGGTAGTCTTGTACATAGACATGAACTTATACTTCTTGCCCTGCATCAGGTTGTGAGAAACAGGAGTATCAAACTTACAGTGCATCCACTTATCGTGGTTCAACTTATAGTCGTAAACCAAACGAGTCAGGAACACAGCAGTGAAGAATGAAACTACGATACCGATGATCCATGTAGTAGCGAAACCACGGATAGGACCTGTACCGGTAGTCAACAGGATAACACCAGTAATCAAAGATGTCAAGTTAGAGTCGAAGATAGCAGAGAAAGCGTTGCCATAACCAGCAGCTACAGCCTGCTTCATACCCTTACCGGAGCGGAGCTCCTCCTTGATACGCTCATAGATAAGCACGTTGGCATCCACGGCAGTACCCAGAGACAAGACCATACCGGCAAGACCTGGTAACGTCAGAGCCGCCTGGAAGGACGTCAGAATACCCAGCGTGAAGAATACATTGACGAGCAATGCCAGGTTAGCCATCATACCAGGAATGATGTTGTACATCATCACCATGTAAACCATCAGGAGCACGAAAGCTACAACGAATGATACAATACCCATCTGGATAGACTGTGCACCGAGTGTAGGACCTACAACCTCCTCCTGAACGATACGTGCAGGAGCTGGCATACGACCAGACTTCAATGTGTTAGCCAAGTCCTTGGTATCCTCGATAGTGAAGTTACCGGAAATCTGAGAGCTACCACCATCAATCTCGCCGTTTACACGAGGAGCAGAGTAAACTACGCCATCCAGAACGATAGCAATAGCCTTACCTACGTTAGCCTTGGTCATCTGAGCCCACTTACGTGCGCCCTCAGTATTCATCTTCATGCTAACAACAGGTGAACCCATCTGGTCGAACTCGTCCTTAGCATCGGTAATTACATCACCCTCCAAAGGAGCACGACCTGTAGTGGTAGTCACCTTCAAGGCGTGAAGCTCGAAGATATTCTTAACCTTCAGGTTATCAGCTGGCTTAGCACTCCAAAGCAAGCGCAAGTCAGATGGCAATACACGCTTAGCAACTTCAGAATAGATAATCTTGTTGATAGCAGCAGTATCGCGAACGCTAGCATAACCAACAGTGCTCAAACCACCACCGAGCTGCAAACGAGCCAACAATGGGTGAGCCTTGATAGCAGCAGCATTCTGAGCATCCTCGCCTACCTTGCTTGCAGCATCGTCCTTCTTCTTGATAGAGAACTTAGCCTCAGCCTTCTTAGGCTCAGCCTTAGCAACTTCTTTCTTTGCAACAGTTGTATCAGCAGCAACAGAGTCTTTCTCCTCCTGACCATTATCACCATTTGCGATACGAGTATCAAGCTGCTGGAGATAAGGAGCGATTTCCTCTGAGTTGTATGTCTCCCAGAACTCAAGGTTTGCACTACCCTGGAGCATCTTACGCATACGCTCTGGCTGGCTGATACCTGGCATTTCTACCATGATACGGCCCTGCTGACCTTCCAACTTCTGGATGTTAGGCTGTACAACACCAAACTTATCTATACGGGTGCGGACAACATTGAAAGAGTTGTCAATAGCATCCTGTACAGAAGCGCGGATAGCCTTCTCTACCTCTGCGTCGCTGCTCTGAGGAGAAACCAAGCCCTGCAACTGCTGGGTAGCGAACACTTCTGCGAGTTTATGACCTGGTGCGCTCTTATGATAAGCGTTAATGAAAAGTGACACGAAGTCACCACCGTTAGCTTCTTCCTGAGCTCTAGCTTCCTTCATGGCATTGGTAAAACCAGCGTCGGTCTTATGATCGGCAAGGTTTTCAAGTACATCAGGTACAGAAATCTCAAGAATTACATTCATACCGCCCTTAAGATCAAGTCCAAGACCAATCTGAGTCTCCAAGCAGTTCTGGTAAGAATAAACCCCTAAGTACTTAACAGAATCCTTATAATCCTGCTGAGCAATAGGATCTTTAATCTTTGCAGCCTCGCTGTCATAGTAACGTGTGGCAAACGAGAATGACAAATAGAAGATACTTGCGAGTGTCAGTAAGACGGCTACACAAATTACAATTCCTTTGTTTTGCATTTCTATTTATTGTTATTAATTATTTGTTTCTTTTCAATTGCTTTTAGGGATTCTTTCAAAAACCTCCATAAAGTTGTGCAAAAATAAGCATTTTTTTTCTTATATAAGAATAATTTGCTCTATTTTTGCTTTTTAGGGCGCATTTTTAGCTTACAAATGATTGGATAGTGGTCTGAAACGGCGATTTTATCATCAACTTTACATTCATAAGGCTCCCAATCGTCTGAGCACATGATATTGTCAATGCGAACAAAAAAGCCTCCACGATGATAGCTGATACCCGGTCCGTTACCACTTGCAATGTAGCAATCCGTCAAATTTTTAGCTATCGTACGACGAGCATAAGAGATAGGACCATCATTAAAGTCACCGCACAAAATAATACTCTGTTCTTTATGCTGCTGAATGTATTTTGCTACAGCCTCAGCCTCCGGAGCCCGTTTCTTTGTTGCCTCGGCAAGTTTTACAACGAGCAGTTTGGACGTTTCTTCTGCAGTATCAACCTGCAATTTTCCGATAACCAGATTCTTGAACTGGCGTCTGTCCTCTAAACTTAAGCCGGTAGTTTCCAAATGATTATTGATGAGAAGGACCTCTCTATCTTTCACTTTCAGACGATACGCTACACTCATATTTCCTTTCGATTCATAAGGAATTCGCTCTTTTGAAAGAATAGGGTATTTACTGAGCAACATAAGACAATTTCCGCCATTCACGTGCATCGTTGTATCCTGATAAGCATACATAGGCTTGAGCATGCTATCTATCTGTTCAATATTCCGGGAAGTAGGACATGCTTCCTGCAGACAAACTATGTCAGCATCCTGCTCCTGCAGATAAGCAATACAGATATTAGTTCCTTCGGCATCCTCTGTCTGTGCACCAAAATTCCAGGTATTATATGATAGAACTTTGATACAACCTTTTGGAGTTTCGCCAGAAAAGTTGATTGGCATATACTTGCGGACAGGAACAAAACAGATCAAGAAGCCTAAGAATGGAATAATGGCATACTTAGACCGGAAGAGCAACCAGAAAAGCAAAAAGCCTAAGTTAACTATAAGAAAAACCGGGAAAAGTAAACCAAGATTAGCCAATGCGGCGAACTTTTCTGGCTGAAAGAAGTCAGAAAAGCCCACCAGCAACATGATGATGATAGTTGCCACATTAGCACCAGCTATCATCTTATATGTAAATTCCTTAAATCCTTTAAACATGCTTTTTACTTATTACTCTGATCAAAGAGCATCTGCTTTTCACTAGGAGTCAAGCTATCATAACCGCTCTTTCTTATTTTATCTAAGATTCGATCTATCTCTTCCTGTGACACAACCTTTTCGTTGGTCTTACATTCAGCATCCTGTTCATAAGTCGGATTATAAGATTCATTCTTGGTATAAGTAAAATGCGTTCTACCTGCCCGACGCTTTCCACCGAACATACCTTTCAACTTATCAAAAGCGTCTGCAGAATTTGAATGATAGTAACCATTATCAATCTGCTTACGCCAATAACGGATCAGGAAGAATCCAAAGACCATACCTCCCAAATGGGCAATATGAGCCACACCGTCATCAGAGAGAGAGAATGTTGAAACCAATTCAATGACAGCATAGCCTATCACGAAGAATTTAGCTTTAATAGGAACTGGCAACGGGAAAATGAAGAGACGCTCGTTTGGATAAATCATACCAAAGGCAAGCAATATGGCATAAATAGCTCCTGAAGCACCCACGGTAGTCCATAGGTTCAGATATTGCTCCATTGTTATTTTGGCTCCATTAACACTAACATAATCATAAGCTGCCATATCCTTTGCCACATAGGTAATATACTGTGCAGCTTCCTGGAATAAACCTGCTCCCACTCCACACACTATGTAATAAAAAAGGAATTTCTTTGGTCCCCAAACTCTTTCAACCACACAGCCAAACATCCATAAGGCAAACATATTAAAGAGAATATGCTGGAAACCACCATGCATAAACATGTAGGTAACTAACTGATAAATATGGAAATCGGATGCCAGGAAGAAATGAAGCCCAAACATATCTGTCAGGCCAGAACCGCCACCCATACTCTTGTCCATCAGCATGCATGCCAGGAATGCTACTACATTCACTATCAGCAAATTCTTTGTTACAATTGGAATATTGCGCATAACTTTATTTCTATAAACAGTTTAATAATCTGACTAATATTTGTATTTTGGCGACAAAATTACGAAAAATATCCGTGAAAACACCAAAAAATAGACTTATTACACTTAAATTTCAATAATTTCATTACTTTTCTGCTTTTTTTATTTGAACTTTCACAAGAAAAAGCTATATTTGTAAACGAATTCAACTAAGAAACAACAATATTATTCATTTAATAAAGAAAAATTATGAACAAGACAGAATTGATTGACAAGATTGCAGCAGGTGCTGAGATTACAAAGGCACAGGCTAAGGCCGCTCTTGAAGCTACAACAAACGCATTGAAGGAAGCCCTCATTGCAGGTGACAAGATCCAGTTGGTAGGTTTCGGTACATTCAGCATTAACGAGCGTCCTGCTCGTGAGGGTATCAATCCAGCAACTAAGGAGAAGATCCAGATTGCAGCTAAAAAGGTTGCTAAGTTCAAGGCTGGTGCTGAGCTTGCAGATGCAATCAACAAATAATTGTAAAGATTATTTTAATTACAAATATGAGGGTGTGTCATAAGTCTATGGCGCACCCTTTTCGTTTTTTCTCCTTTTTCCAGATACGGAACTGAAAAAATTGTT
>ENA-ORLM01001409-ORLM01001409.1-human-gut-metagenome-genome-assembly--contig:-NODE-1409-length-15525-cov-3.088555_pt1 | contig 15525 bp, 10 predicted proteins | sample MGYA00243063_ERZ508815 | MGnify/ENA primary metagenome ERZ508815 (study PRJEB26277, sample SAMN04329768) | human gut metagenome | biome: human-associated habitat | host: Homo sapiens | place: USA...
AGGTTTTATTTCCAAAATGGTAAATCTTTACAGTTGTTATCAGCGCGCAGTGAGCGCACTTCCGGATGTGTAGGTGTCAGCGGTTAGGTTAAAAGTAATCCTGCGCATTGTTAGGCGAAGCGGTTTGTGCGCCGGTCGACGTAGCAGATCGGGTTTTGTCGGAAGTGGGTGCATCCGTCATTTCGCCCTCGATGATTTCCTCCTCGCCCGTCGGCACATTCAGAATGTAGTCAAGGCTGTCGTTGCCATTGTATTCATCCTCGACACCTCCGGCACCGACCACCAGTACGATGGGCGAATTCACCGAAATACGCGTGCCCTTACTTACACTTTTCCCGTTCACCGTCACGTCGTACACCCATTCCGGGTCGCCCGTGATAAACTCCGTGGCACCAAGTTTAAAGCCCAATGCGCGCAGTTTGTCCTCAGCTTCGCGTCGTGAGCAGTTGTCAGCAATGTCGGGCAGCGCCACCTTGCGCGGTCCGTCTGCATTGATAGTTAGTTCGATAATGCGTCCCGGTTTAACCTTCATGCCCGGTTTGACAGACTGTTCGAGCACCGAAAACGGCGCAGCTCGAAACACATATCCCGTGTCTCTCACCTCGTAATCCAGCCCAACAGATTTCAACTTGTTACCAGCCGTTTCCTCATCCAATCCGCAAATATTGGGTACCTCGATTTCTGTGCCATGATGCGTATAGAAGTCAAGGAAAAACAGTGTGGCCAGGATAAGCAATCCCCCCACTCCTATCATGCCCAGGCAGTTGCCAAAGAGCAGCGGACTGAATATTTTTTTGAAAAATTCGGATATTGACATATTGCAATGTTTGATGCGCCCAATGCGTTGTTTTTACTCCTTGATGCTGACACAAAGAGCCATGACAATCCATGTGATGGTTTGTTGAGTCATCCCATTGTGTGGGCTTGTTTCTGCCTTAGTTCAAGGGCGTAGCAAAGGTAACAAAAATCTTTGGTTTGTCAAATTCATGTGGCTAACAATGTGCCCCTCTTGCGTTTCGAGCCTATTGTTTCCCATTGTGAAGCGACAGTTATAATTCGGCCACCAAATCCTCGAATTCTGCCGGGTTGCCCAATGAGCGGTTTCGAATTTTTGAACGGTAGTTATACACTGTGGTCAGCGAAAAGTTCAAGAAATGCGCAATACGCGTCGTGTCGGTAATACCCAAACGAATTAGTGCAAAAATGCGCAGTTCGGTATTGAGTTGGCCGCTATGCTTGGGCAGCACGGGTGCATCGGGTTGAAGCAAAGCATTAAATCTCTCAATAAAATCGGGGAAAAGCGTTAGAAAGGCTGCATCGAAGTCGGCATAGAATTTTTCCTGCTCGTTCTTGATGGTAGCTCCGCTTTTCAGTTGTTTGTAAACTTCATCGTAGCGTCGATCCTTTACCAGGTGTAACAAACTTTTTCGTTCTTCCTCCATGGTGTCTAAATAGTTTCGGCAGCGGTCAAGGTAGCGTCCGATATAGGCTTCTTTCACCTTGTCGGTTAGTTGCAGTTGATTAAAAGTAAACTCCAGTTTCTCGTTTGTTTCTTGCAATTGGTCGAGGGTGTCTTTCAGTTTACCATTGGCTTCTTGCAGCGCCCCGTTGGCATTGTTTAGTTCGTGGCGCGATTCTCTGAGCCGTTTCATTTGTTTGTGCAAGTAGAACACCATGACACACAGCAAGACAAACAGCCCGAAGATAACAGCCGTAACAATGCGTTCGTGCTTGCGCTGTTTGGCCTCTTGAATTTTGTACTGCTTGTTGATAATCGGAAAAATGTTTGATACCTCAACCGAACGCAACCGCGCCTTGCTAAGGCTTGCATCTTCCATAGAACAGAGCAAATAGCTGTATGCGCGGTTCAAGTCGCCCATTTCATAGAGAACTTGAGCCAGGATAGGCAGTGCTTCGTATTCCGTAGTGCCCATTTTAAGGTCGGAAATGGCCGTAAGAGTCAGGAAGTAGTTGGCCTCGTTGTAATTTTTCAGGTCGATGTAAGCTTGCGACAGGGTAAAGAAAATGTACGGGTCGAGGTTATGAGCGTCTATTTTCTGCGTATAGGGCAGCAGCAAGTCGATGGCTTGGCGTGGATTACCCTGTGCGCGAGCCTTGTCGGCAGCCACAATGTCGTATGACTTACCCGGTGATTCGGCCATGAGCAGCGAGTCGCGATAGTGCTGTGTGCGTTCTTTGTAAATTTTATGCAGTTTGGGCATATCTGTGTAATCGGCCAGCCATCCGTAGAGCGTGCGTAGCGTACGCAGATAAAACAAATGCAACTCTTTATCGTCGGGTGTAAAACAACTTTTGTCAACGCGTTTCAGTTCGTCGAGTGCCTGTGCATAAAGTCCGGCCACTGCCAATATTTCGGCCTGCCCTATCTGTACGTATGCCTGCAACTTACAGTCAGTTTTCATTTCTGGCAAAGCCGCAATGCGATCCAGATACGCCTGAGCCGAATCGGTGCGATAATGTGAGTAAAGTGAATAAATGTCTTTATAACGATGAATGCGTTCATAACCCTGACTGCGTTGGCTTTTTAAGCTCTGTTGTTTAATCAGTTCGTCGCGTTGAGCATGATATTTAGCTTTTTCGGCCACAATAACGTCCAATTCTTCGAGCAGTTTGCTTGTGCGTTTATCAATTGAAATCTGCTGTCCCGCCATGCAGCCGGGCAACAAGCAAAATAGGAATAGGAAAATTTGTATGAATTTCATAGATGAGTAACTTGGGTTATGAGAAGCTAAAATGGGTTTGAGTCAATATGTTCAGTTAAATGAATGTACTGACTGCTTTTGTTTGCAGCAATATACATTCTGATGGGTAGCGTTATGCGTTGCATTTTATGTTACAAAGGTAAGAAATAAGTTTGTGTTGAGTATTTTTTTCCATTAAATTCGTAGGTTTTTCGAGAGCATTTGTACAATGATTCGGGATTTTCTGTGGAATACTACCGACGATACGGAAAAAAAGTATGAATAAACACGGAAAAACGAAGAGTCCTGCATTTGGCAAAATTTTACCTTCTGCCCTCATCAACGTTGAAGTTGCACGCTTGTTGGTACTCTGAACAGGCTGAAATATAGGCATAATGCACTTCATGTAGCTGCTATATTATTTATATTTTTAGGTCAATGTAATGATGTAAATGGCTGATATTCAGTATTATAAGTGTTTTTATTGTTTATATTTAGCTTCTATGAACTTGTTCTGCACGGACTTACACCTTAATTTTGCAGTGTGAATGTTTTGAATACGACATTTGAAAATCACACTTTGCAAAATGCAAATAAACGGAAATGCAATTTCAATATAAATATATCACCATGAAAAAAACTTTATACCTGCTGCTGTTTCTGCTAAGTGTGCCCGGCATGCTTACGGCACGTTCAAAACAAACCCCGATTAACGTACAGCCCACCTTTTGGTGGAGTGGCATGAAAAATCCCAGTTTGCAGTTGTTGCTCCACGCAGATAACATAGGCAATGATGAAGTAAAGTTGCGCGCCAATGGAATCTGTATTGATAGTATTTTCCGTCCCCACAATCGCAACTACCTGCTTCTTTATTTAAACACAAGCGAAGCTGCTCCCCAGCATTTCGACATAATTTTAGGTCAAGGGCGTAACACCCGGCGCATACCTTACGAACTCAAAAGCCGGAATACGGCAGTGCGCGCACAGGGATTTGATGCCTCGGATGTGCTTTATTTGCTCATGCCCGACCGCTTTGCCAATGGCAAACCTCAGAACGATGTGGTCAAGGGATTGCGCGAAGCTACTTCAAGCCAGGCTCCCGATGCCCGTCATGGGGGCGATTTGGCCGGTATGACTGCTGCCCTCGATTATCTTGGCGATTTAGGCATCACGGCTGTATGGCCCACGCCGTTGCTCATCAACGATATGCCTGCCACATCGTATCACGGCTATGCTATCACCGATTATTACCAAGTCGACCCACGTTACGGTTCGAACGACGACTATTGTCGCTTTGTCGAAACTGCGCACGCCAAGGGTATCAAGGTGGTGCAGGACATGGTGTTCAACCATTGTGGCTCGAAGAACTTTCTGTTTACAGATCTGCCCGATTCAACGTGGTTCAATTACAACAGCCACTATGTGCAAACCTCCTATAAAATATCGGCTGTGTCCGATTCTCACGCTGCTGTCGAGGATGCGCGCAATGCGCAGGACGGTTGGTTTGTCGACGCAATGCCCGATTTCAACCAACGCAATCACCATGTGCTGACATATCTGATTCAGAACTCCATCTGGTGGATTGAATATGCAGGTATTGATGGCATCCGGCAGGACACCTATCCCTATGCCGACCGCAAAGCCATGGCACAGTGGAATGAGGCTGTAAAACGCGAATATCCGCACTTTACCATTGTCGGCGAAACCTGGCTCAACAACAATGTGGGTGTGAGCTACTGGCAAAAGGATTCGCCCGTGGCACCGGCTACCGACAATTCACAGTTGCCCTGCGTTATGGACTTTCCGCTCATGAACTTGCTAAACAGTGCGCTCGACGAAGAAACCAACGAGTGGGACCGCGGATTGGCGCGTATTTACGATTACATTAGTCAGGATGCAGTGTATGCAAATCCCGATAATTTGCTTACTTTTCTTGATAACCACGACACTCCGCGCTTTGCCCGCCGTGTCGAACAGGCCAACCATCCGCATCGTTATCGTCAGGCTCTCACTTTGCTGCTCACCTTGCGTGGCATTCCGCAGGTGTACTATGGCGACGAACTGGCTATGGCAGCTGATAAAGACCGTGGTGATGGGGCATTGCGTCAAAATTTTCCGGGCGGATTTCCCGGCGATACGGTAAATGCATTTACACACCATCGACTGACACCGTTGATGCAGCAAACATTCGATTTCACGCGCAAACTGCTGCGTTGGCGTCGGGGCAACGAGGTGATTGCCAAAGGCCAGCTGAAACATTACGCAGTGAAGAACGGCGCCTATGTTTACTCGCGTTACTATAAGGGACGTCGGGTTACCGTGATTATCAACGGCACCGACAAACCCGTGTGTCTGCCTTTGGCTCGTTATGCCGAAGTACTTCCGGCTGCTCAGGCCTACGATGTAATCAGCGGACGTACCATCCAGTTGGACACCGATAGTTTGCAATTAGGTGTGCGTGACGTATTGGTGCTTGATTTTCAGCAAGCAGATAATCAATATCACAAATGAAAACCGTACACCGGTAATAACGATATACATAATTAGGAGATTTAATTAAGGTTTTAAGATTGTTGGCCTGCAAAGGCATTTGTTTATTGTATTGATTGCTCGCAGGCGTTAGGAAATTTGCCCATGGGCAATACACGACGGCATTTCTTCGGGAGAAGCGATGCCGTTTTTTTTGCTTATGTATGTGTACCTTGCAAAAGTTTGGCTCAGTAGAAAATTCATCGTCAACCATTCAGTTTTACATGCAATACTTCAACAAGCCTATGTATGGCGTAACCGAGGGAGCAGTTCTTCGGCCTGCTTCACCTCCGATTTTTTTATGGGGCGTTCAGTTATGTTTTTGCATAGCGAAATCTCAAAATCGCTTATCGGCCTTGACGTAAAATGTTAAACGGAACTCTGCTTCGTAGGTGAAGCAATATTAAAATTGAGTCCTTTCTTATCTATCTGCTTGCTGTTGTTTGAGGCAGGTAATGGGTTCGTCTGATAATTAACTCCGAGTTTGTCGAATTTAGTTCCGTGCTAGTGCAAATTAGTTCCGAGCTAGTGCAAATTAGTTCCGAGCTAGTTTTGAGAATCTTGGAATTATTGATAATCAGCGTTTTAAGAAATACGCAAAAAACGGTTTTGCACACGCTTGTTTCGTTCAGAAGGGCCGAAGTCACTGGTTGCTCTATTTTTACCTTTATTAAACCCATTGTTAAATCCGTCATGCGCGTCATAAGCCGCAAAACGCTTTTTCTTTTGAGCGCTAAACATGGGCTAAGAACAGAATTTTGCACAGAAGCTCACGTTGAGCCACCTCATGCAATTCATCCAATTACATGTTTACTACCCACTTATTTCCTCCACTATGACTTGCCGTCCAATCATCATCAGCTCCTCAGGACTCTTTGCCGAATTATGTAAAAAAATGTGTAGTCAAATACGAGCTAGAACGACAATATTTCTTAAAGAATAAATAAAATTTGCTTGATTGTATGCGGAATTTATCAAATCAACCTTTCAAAATAGCTTTTTACTATTTATAAAACTCGTATCTTATTTATATTTTTTGAATCAACATTAATGTAGAAAGCTATTGATAATCAATGATATAAGTGATTTTATGAACTAAATTCATTTATATTTTAGTTATATGCCCTTACATTCTTCAAATCTTCATCCTAATTTTGCAACGCTGATATAACAGAACGCGCACATCGCGGTCGCAGACCCTACGACGCAGCGTGAGTTGCCCTTGTGCAAAGTTTGAATATCAAGCCCACGAAACCATGCAAATAATTCACTATAAAAACAGCCATATATATGAAGAATAGTTTTCTTGCCCTTGCATTGGCAGGTATGAGCATGAGTATGCCCTCTGCTATTGCCCAAGAACTGAAATCGCCCGACGGAAAACTGAAAATGGAGTTTTCACTCGACGAGCAGGGACGCCCCACCTACTACTTACATTATAAGGGAAAAGAGGTTATCAAACCCTCGCACCTGGGTATCGAACTGAAACAAGAAGATCCGAACAAGGCCCAGGACTTTGAATTCAAAACACGCGCCGATGCTTCAAAACTGGCGCAGAAAGCCGACTTGCAGACCGGATTCAAAGAAACCGGACACGAAATTACGACCTTCGACGAAACCTGGAAACCCGTGTGGGGCGAAGAAAGCAGCATACGCAATCATTACAACGAAATGAGCGTGACGCTGACGCAACCTATTAACGACCGCTATATCAAAATTCGATTCAGACTCTTCAACGACGGACTGGGATTTCGCTACGAATTTCCCGAACAAAAGAATCTGACCTACTTCGTCATCAAAGAAGAGCATAGCCAGTTCGCAATGGCAGGCGACCACACCGCATGGTGGATTCCCGGCGATTACGACACGCAAGAGTATGAAACCGTTACTTCAAGACTGAGCGAAATTCGCGAAAAAATGAAGGCGGCAGTCACGCAAAATTCCTCGCAGACACCTATTTGGGAAGGAGGTGTGCAAACAGCACTCATGATGAAAACCGACGACGGACTTTACATCAACCTGCACGAGGCCGCTTGTATTGACTATTCGACGATGCACTTGAACTATAACGACCAAACCCGTACCTTCGAAAGTTGGCTCACGCCCGACGCGCGCGGCGACAAAGGCTATTTGCAGGCACCCTGCGTTTCGCCCTGGCGTACGGTCATCGTTAGCGACAAGGCGGCCGACATTCTTGCTTCGCGTATTACGCTGAACCTCAACGAACCCTGTAAAATAGAAGATACCTCGTGGATTAAGCCTACCAAATACATTGGTGTGTGGTGGGACATGATTACAAACAAGGGTACCTGGAGCTATACCAATGATTTCCCCACAGTGAAACTCGGCGAAACCGATTACAGCAAAGCTCGCCCCAACGGCACGCACTCAGCCAACACGGCCAACGTGAAACGCTACATCGACTTTGCTGCAGCCAATGCTTTCGATGCAGTGCTCGTTGAAGGTTGGAACGAAGGTTGGGAGGACTGGTTCGGGCATGAAAAGGACTATGTGTTCGACTTCGTTACCCCCTATCCCGACTTTGACGTAAAAGCCATTCAGCAATATGCAGCCTCGAAAGGTGTGAAGATGATTATGCACCACGAAACTTCGGGCTCGGCACGCAACTACGAACGCCACCTCGACAAGGCCTATCAGTTCATGGTTGACCACGGATACAATGCGGTAAAGAGCGGTTATGTAGGTAACATCGTTCCGCGTGGCGAACACCACTACGGACAGTGGATGAACAATCACTACTTGTACTGCGTGACCAAGGCGGCCGACTACAAAATCATGGTAAATGCCCATGAGGCTACGCGCCCGACGGGTATTTGCCGCACCTGGCCTAACCTCATTGCCAACGAAAGTGCACGAGGCACTGAATATGAAAGTTTCGGTGGTAACTCAGTTGACCACACCACCATTTTGCCGTTTACGCGCCAAATCGGTGGCCCGATGGATTACACACCGGGTATTTTCGAAACCGATTGTTCGAAAATGAACCCCAACAATCATAGCCGCGTGCGTTCAACGCTTGCTCGTCAACTGGCCCTTTACGTGACGATGTACAGCCCGCTGCAAATGGCTGCCGATGTGCCTGAACACTACGAGGCTCACATGGACGCCTTCCAGTTTATCAAAGATGTGGCCATTGATTGGGACAAGAGCCTTTACCTCGAAGCTGAACCGGGCGACTACCTGACTGTGGCTCGTAAGGCAAAGAACAGCGAAAACTGGTTCGTTGGTTGCACGGCCGACGAAAACGGTCATGAGTCGGAATTGAAACTCGACTTCCTGACGCCGGGCAAAAAGTACGTGGCCACAATCTATGCCGATGCTAAGGATGCTTCGTGGGACAAGAACCCGAAGGCCTATACCATTCGAAAAATAAAGGTCACGAACAAAACGAAACTGAAACTGCGTGCTGCAAGTGGCGGTGGCTATGCCATTTCCATCATGGCGCAATAATCCGAATTTGAAGTTAGATGTGATCATTGCACTGTGGCAGTTCATGCTGGGCATGGCTGCTACGGTGTATTTAAAAAGTAATGTGGAATATGTTTTCAAGTAAGTTCAGCATTATTTTTACGCTTTAAGCATCTTAACCTCTTACTTATCCAACCGATATTTACTAATCAGCAAACTAATAGCATGAATAAGAATGTGTTGAACCACAGACTCCTGTCGCTTTTGGTATCAGGAGCCTGCATTTCGCTCAGTGCACAGGCACAGAACGTAACAGTGAGCGGACGTGTGCAGGATACAACCGGTGAACCCGTGGCCTTTGCCACAGTCATGGTGCCGGGTAGCAAAGCTGTTACACAAACCGATGCCAATGGTAACTTTAAAATCAGTGTTGCAGCCGGTGCCGATTTGCGCGTGTCGTATATCGGCTATAAAACAGCCAACGTAAAGGCTAACGGCAAAATGGTGATTACCCTCGAAGATAATTCGACACTTAACGAAGCCGTTGTTATTGGCTACGGTGTGGCACGTAAAAACGACCTCACCGGTTCGGTCACTGCCATCAAACCCGATGAAAAGAACAAGGGTATGGTGGTCAATGCCCAGGATATGATTCAAGGAAAAATTGCCGGTGTCAACGTGTCGTCGAGCAGCGGAACTCCGGGCGCAGGTGCTTCCATTCGCATTCGTGGCGGTTCGTCGCTCAATGCGTCGAACGACCCGCTCATCGTTATCGACGGTTTGGCCATGGATAACGACGGTGTGAAGGGTCTGTCGAACCCTCTGTCAATGGTTAACCCGGCCGATATCGAAACCTTTACGGTGCTCAAAGATGCTTCGGCCACAGCTATTTATGGTTCGCGTGGTTCGAACGGTGTGATTATCATTACAACCAAAAAAGGCCACAAAGCCCAAAAACCAACTGTGAGCTACAATGGCTATGCCTCGTTCAGCATCAAACGCAATACGCTGGATGTGATGAACGCCGATGAATATCGCTCGTTTATCAATAGCTATTACGGGCCGGAATCTGAAGCAGCCAGCAAACTCGGGCCGCTTACCGGAAAAGGTACTGACTGGCAGGACGAAATTTACCGCACAGGCGTGAGCCACGATCACAGCATTACACTGGCCGGCGGGCTTAAAAACATGCCGTACCGACTGACGCTCGGTTACACTAATCAGCAGGGTATTTTGCGAACGAGCGACTTTGAACGATATACAGCCAGCGTGAATTTGAACCCCACGTTCTTCGATGATCATTTGAAGTTTAACCTGAACGGTAAACTCATGCAGGCAAATACACGCTATGCCAACACAGGGGCGGTAAGTTCGGCAGTTCGCTTCGACCCTACGCAAACGGTGCGCAGCTATGACGACAAATTCAATAACTTTGGCAATTATTTTCAGTGGGTTAAGGATGGCTCGGAACTGAGCGACCCTACATGGCCCTATGTGTTCGAACGCAATGCCGTGACAAACCCGGTGGCATTGCTCGATTTGCGTGACGACCGTGCCAAGTCGAAATCGTTTGTTGGTAATATCGAGGCCGACTACAAGGTGCATGGCTTTGAAGACCTGCGTCTGCATGTGAATGCCGGTGCCGATTACTCAACGGGTAAACAAACGCTGTGGGAAAGTCCGGCTATTGGCAATGAAAATGTGTACTACGGCAGGTATGGCTTTGAGAAAATCGATAAATACAACCTGTCGCTCAATGCCTACGCGCAGTACTTCAAGGACTTCAACGAGAATCACCACTTCGACATCATGGGCGGTTACGAATGGCAACACTTCCACCGTCAGGGCAAAAGCGATTACTATGGTCTGTACCCCGAAACCACTACGAAAACTGACGATGCAGGCAACAGTCTGGCAGGTACGCGTTACAATGGCAGTGGCAGCAACTGGAAAACAGAACATTACATCGTCAGCTTTTTCGGTCGTGCCAACTATACGCTGCTTAACCGATACCTGTTTACTGCTACAGTGCGCTACGACGGTTCGTCGCGTTTCAAAGATCATTGGGCACTATTCCCCTCGTTTGCCTTTGGTTGGCGCATCAAGGACGAGAGTTTCTTGAAGGATGTTGATTTCCTCAGCGAATTAAAACTGCGTTTGGGCTATGGTCAAACCGGACAGCAGGAGGGCATCGGCGACTACAATTACTTTGCTTCGTATAATACAAATGTGACTCCCGACTCCTACTATCCCATTCTTGGCAATGGCATTCTTTACCGCCCGAACGCCTACAATGCCGACCTTTCGTGGGAAACCACTACGACTTACAATGCGGGTATTGACTTCGGCATTCTGAAAGGTAAACTGAGTGGTAGCATCGACTATTATTACCGCAAAACTACCGATTTGATTAACACCGTGTATGTTTCGGCCGGTTCGAACTTCCGCAATCAGGTGACTTCAAACATTGGTTCGCTTGTTAATAAAGGTGTGGAATTGGCTTTGACCTACAAACCGATTTCGACCAAAGACTGGTATTGGGAAATTACAGCCAATGCTACATACAACAGCAATGAAATAACTGAATTGATAGGCAAAGAAGGTTACTATGTGCCGACGGGTGGCATTTCGACCGGTATCGGAAACTATGCCCAGGCTCATGCCGTGGGGCATCCCGCCAGTTCGTTCTATGTGTACCAGCAGGTATATGACGAGGCAGGCAAACCCATTGAGGGCGTGTTTGTTGACCGTAATGCCGACGGCCGCATCAACGAGGACGATAAGTACTTCTATAAAAGCCCGATGGCACCATGGACAGCAGGTTTGAGTACCCGTTTGCAGTACAAGAATTGGGACTTCGGCTTCTCGCTCCGCGCCTCGTTTGGTAACTATGTGTTCAACGACACGGAAGCCGGATTTGCCAATGTTTCAAAAACCTATGACAACTCATTTGGCTATTTGCAAAACCGTCCGATGTCAAGCGTGGCACTTAATTGGAGCAGCTACGACTATGCCTTGTCCGACTACTTTGTGCAGAATGCTTCGTTCCTCAAGTGCGACAACATTACGCTCGGCTACAGTTTCGAAAACCTGTTTGGCGGTGCCCGCTACAAAGGCATTAACGGCCGTGTGTATGCTTCGGCCTCAAATGTGTTTACCATTACGAAGTATGACGGTATCGATCCCGAAGTGTTCGGTGGCATCGACAACGGACTTTATCCGCGTCCCATGAGCTTCCAAGTGGGTTTGAACTTGAAGTTTTAGAGGCTGTTGAGTAATGATTTCTCTCACTTTCAAAAAACAAAGAGATGCGCGACAGTTTCATATAGTAGCCATTTTTGAAATCTAACCGAAACTATGATTACAAAATATATCAAACATATCTTACCCGTAGCAGCTATTGCGCTGACTTGCGGTATGAGTTCGTGCGTGGGCGATTTGGACGTTACGCCTATCGACCCGTCGACTAATATGACTCCCGACGCTAACGGACTTTTCAATAAATGTTATGCCAACATGGCCATGGCCGGACAAGGAGGTGCCAATGGTGATTGCGACATCGACGGACTTGACGGTGGTACCACAGGTTTCATCCGCCAGTTGTTCAACGCCAACGAACTGCCCACCGACGAAAGCATTTGCTGCTGGGGCGACGAAGGAATTTCGGCTTTCAACTACGGACAGTGGGGGGCCACGCACCCGATGCTTAAAGGATTTTACTATCGCCTTTACTTTGGTGTGAGCGTGTGCAACCAGTATTTGGAAACTTGTGGCAACCACGATGCCACAATGACGGCCGAAGTTCGCTTTCTGCGTGCCCTTTACTATTATTACCTAATGGACAGTTTCGGCAATGTACCCTTTGTCACGAAGGTGTCATCGGAAAAAGCTCCCCAAAAGCAACGGGCTGAAATGTACGCCTGGATTGAGAGCGAACTGCTCGATTGCGAAAAGCAAATGAGCGATCCTAAGGCCAAAAATTCGAAAACCGAGGGCTACGGACGGGCCGACAAAGCAGCAGCCTGGTTGCTATTGAGCCGTTTGTATCTGAATGCCGAGGTGTACACTGGTAAGGCTGAATGGCAGAAGGCTGCCGATTATGCCAAAAAGGTGATTGATTCGCCCTACAAACTGTTCAAACAGGGAAACGAAAAATACAGTGCCTACCAAATGCTGTTTATGGGCAATAATGGCGAAAACGGTGCCAGTATCGAAGCCGTTTTGCCTTTGTTGCAGGATGGTATTACCACTACGAGCTGGGGTACCTCGATCTTCCTGATAGCTTCGACCTACAAGGCCGACGAAACTCCCGGACGAGGCACAACTGAAACTTGGGGCGGTAACCGTGCCCGCAAGGAGTTTGTTCAGAAATTCTTCCCCGACAATAATTGTCCCTCTGGCACAATGGCAGAAGTGTTGGCTGTGGCTGGCGACGATCGTGCGCTGATTTACAGCAAGAACCGCACGCTCGACATCGACAATGTCGGAGAATTTACCGAGGGTTACAGTGTTTCAAAGTTCAATAACATTTATTCCGACGGTAATGCTGCTCAAAACACGCAATTTGTCGACACCGACTTCTTCCTTTTCCGTGCTGCCGAGGCTTACCTGAATTACGCCGAAGCTACTGCACGACTTTCGGGTACGGGCAACACAACGTCTGAGGGTACATACTATATCAACGAACTTCGTAGCCGCTCACATGCAAAAAATCAAAGTGTTTACACGCTGAACCAAATTTGCGATGAATGGTCGCGCGAGTTCTACTACGAAGGCCGTCGACGCATCGACCTGATTCGTTTTGGCAAGTTTGGCGGAAACTCTGACTACAAATGGCAATGGAAGGGCGGTACGAAAGAAGGTTCGGGTTTCGAAGCCTATCGCAACATTTACGCTTTGCCCGAAACAGACTTGAATGCCAATCCTAACCTTGTACAAAACCCCGGATATTAAGCTGATTCTTCGGAAGGCAACGCCTGCTAAAAAGGCGTTGCTCACCCGATGAAGCAAACAGACGTTTCTTATAACTTTGAATAAATCATGAAAAAGATATTTCCAACCGTTCTCCTGCTGCTTGGCAGCCTGTGTGCCTTTACGGCCTGCGAGGATGACCGCGATGATAACCCTACACTCATTCAGCCTAACTCATTCCTGATGAATGTTCCGGAAAAGGCCGAGCAGGGTGTAGATTTGAAAAATACCGATTCAATCAGTCTGAGCTGGAACCGCCCTGTCTATACCTCGAATGGTTCGGCTGTAGTTACTTCATTCGAAGTGCAGGTTTCGGCTACCGGTTCGTTTACCACTTCATTAGCCGAGGCTGAGGCCGACGAAAATGGTAGCAAGGTGGCTGACTATGCAACATTGGGCGAAGCCACCACGCAGTGTGCCACCAAAATCAAGACTGAAGAACTGAACAAAACGCTCCTTAAGCTCCTCAAATGGGATGCGCAAAATATTCCGGCAGCGTACGAACTCAATTTACGTATTGCCGCTTCGGCCGGAGGACATAATCCCGTTGTGTCCAATGTGGTGAAGTTGAAAGTAATGCCGTATTACATTGCATTGGAAAAGGCTCCTGTCGAAATGTGGTATCTGATTGGCGGTTGCATTGGTGATGGTAAATGGAACAATGCGCTGAATGCCGTAGGAACATCAATTTATCCGCTTTCAGTAGTCGACGGTTACGAATACGACGAAAAAACGGGTAAAGGTATGCTCACATTTACTGGCTACTTTACTACCGACGGATTCAAACTGATTCAGACTCCTGGTAGCTGGGATAACCAGTGGGGTACATCTGACGGTGCGCTCACCGGTGTGAAAAACGATGGAAATTCGAAGAACTTCATTGTGCCGTCCAACGGCTATTACACCCTGACGCTCGACACGCGCAACGACCAAATCAACATCGAAGCAGCTGACCTTGCTGCCACGGTTTACCCGACGATGCTCATTGCCGGCGATTTCAATGGATGGAACACCGAAACAGCCATGAAGCCTGTGAATACCACAGCTTCAATGACCGGACACAACCATGTGTGGACCTACACTATCGACGCAACCGCAGGTCCGACTACGGCCAAGTTCCTTCAGCCCGGATGGGCACCCAACTGGGGTGGCAGTGCTTTCCCTGCCGGTTACGGCAAGGATGGTGGCGACAATATTCCTGTGGCTCAGGGAAAATGGGTGGTTACGTTTAACGACCTCGATGGAAGCTATTGCTTTACGGCACAGTAATTGACGATAAGGGTGGTTCTGATAATTTTGATAGGTACAAATTGACCTGTCAGAATAATCAGAACCACCCTTTCAGTTTTTTTCAGATTCAGCCAAGTTGTCAGCTTGGCGGTAGTTCATAGGTTTGTAAGAATTTGACCTACGTATTTTCCTATGTTGTAAATCAGTAGCAAAGTCAAAGCAGCTATGCCGATAAGTATGATTGTTCGTGTAAAATCGTTACATTCAATTTTCTTTACTACTTTTTTAAAAATATTCATTGCATTCATGTTTCATTCGTTGTTATTTGTGTGAATGGCATTTTTTCGGCAAGTCATAGCGCATCAGCATCCTTCGAAGGGAACAGCAGGGCTTTCTGTTTTCAGTATAGGAAATGTCTTAACTGGCTGGACAGGTTTGTCGGGTTCCGTAGGTTTGTCGGGTTCAGCAGGTTTGTCGGGTTTTGTGGGGTCATCATCGTTGATAAAGCCAAATTCCTTGACGTTTTTGACGCCCGGAGCAGCGAAATACTTTTGCTTGATGCCCCCAACGTATATAGCCCTTCCCTGGTTTTCGGGATGGTCGAGCAAGTTTAGTTCCTCGCGTGCCTCAGTGCCCTTGGTCAGTTGTACGGCCGCACAGCGTT
>ENA-ORLM01001411-ORLM01001411.1-human-gut-metagenome-genome-assembly--contig:-NODE-1411-length-15516-cov-2.966643_pt1 | contig 15516 bp, 10 predicted proteins | sample MGYA00243063_ERZ508815 | MGnify/ENA primary metagenome ERZ508815 (study PRJEB26277, sample SAMN04329768) | human gut metagenome | biome: human-associated habitat | host: Homo sapiens | place: USA...
GTTACCGTAGCACCAAAGATCGCGTACTCTCAAATCTTTACCCCATGGAACTGGGTTGTTTCCACCGGTAACTATGTAGATGATATGGAAGCGGAAATGAATAGTTCCAAAAACGAAGTTCAGGCGAAATACCATACTATGATCACAGTCATAATCATAATTGATCTGATTTTTACAGTTATCGTATTCATTGCTTCCCGTATTTTCGGTAATACGATCTGCAAACCTTTGATCGAGATTCAGAATTTTGCAAACAGGATGTCGACCGGAGACCTGACTACCGGAGTCAATGTTTCAAGTAAAAATGAACTTGGAAAAACAGCCGGTGCACTTGATCTTGCACAGCAGGAGGTTGTCGGACTTATCTCCAACATTGATGGAGTTTCCTCTCATTTACAGTCCGCCGTTTCGGATTTCAAAAAGAATTTTGACAGCATGAACGAATCTATCCAGAACGTTTCGACTGCAATCAATGAAATTGCCCAAAACAGTAACTCTCAGGCAGCATCAACTTCAAGTGCCTCTGAAAATATTGCTGAGATTGCCGATGGCATCGCAGATACTTCCTCAGAAATGGAATCCCTTGATCAGAATGCACAGCTGATGCAAGATCGTTCCAATAAGTCCATGGAAACTTTACACAGACTGATTGATGTCAATTCTACAACCAAGACTGATATTGATTCTATGTATAACCAGACTGCCCAGACAAATGATTCCGTCAACAAGATCAGTCAGGCAGCTACCCTGATCAGCGAAATTGCATCCCAGACCAACCTGCTTTCCTTAAATGCTTCCATTGAGGCAGCAAGAGCCGGTGAAGCCGGACGTGGATTCGCGGTTGTTGCAGAAGAAATCGGCGGACTTGCCACCCAGTCTGCGCAGACGGTCAGTGAGATCAACAATATCATCAGTGAATTAAGCCAGAACTCTGAAAAATCTATGGAGCTGATGAAGAAAATGAGTGAGGCATCTGACGAGCAGGTTGCAGCGCTTGAAAGCACACAGCAGATGTTTGAGGATTTAAAGGGTGCACTTGATTCCTGTATGGCTTCCATCCAGACCATTACCGGAAAAATCCAGAATGTCAACTCACAGCGTGAACTTGTCACAGAGAGTATTGATACTCTGACACAGCTTGCAACCGACAATGCATCTTCCACAGAAGAGACTTCTGCTATGGCAACGGAACTCGATGCCGTTGTCCGTAAATCTTCGGATCTGGTATCTGCTTTAGCAGATGATATTGAAAAACTTTCTGCAGATATGAAACAATTTAAGCTGTAAATCATATGAACGATATACAAATTAATATTTGCTCAAAAAAACCGTGCGGTAATTTTAATCCGCACGGTTTTTATAACTAAAAAGCAGAACTGCACCCGTGCAGCCCCAGCAGTAAAACGAGTGGAGCAGGCTCAATGCCGCTTCCTCTTAAGCAAAACATTTTTTGATCTGTTCTGTGATCTCACCGTCTATCCATCCCTTTTGCACCATATTTTCCAATATCTCACATGCTGCCTCGTGCGTCATTCCGGATTTATACGGTCTGCTCTCCGTCAGTGCCTGATAGATATCAATGCACGCCATGATACGTTCCTGCCTGTTTAGCTCGTCGGCAGTTTTACCGAACGGATACCCGGTGCCATCGAGTTTTTCATGGTGGAGCGCCGCCCAGTCACGGATATCTTCCATTCCTTCTGCCTGTGATAAGATCAGATATGTGTATCCCGCATGATTTTTCATTTTAGAAAACTCCTCGTCCGTCAGGCGTCCCGGTTTTTCTAAGATATCATTTCCGATTGCCGCTTTCCCGATATCGTGCAGTGCGCCTGCCAGGTACATTTTCAGCACCGTCTCCTCGTCATCACCGAGATATCTGGATAATCTGGCTGCATTTTCCGCAACACCGAGTGAATGGCGGCTTGTAAATTCGGATTTATAGTCGATGATCTTTGCAAACAGATTGGCAAAATTTTTGCACATTTCATCGCTTAAATCCCGCTTTTTTCTCGGAACAATATTCCACAGCCGTTCTTCTAAATCTGCATCTCCAAGACTCAAAAAATGTTCTTGCCCAAACACTTCCAAAAAAGTATCTACGCATGCAGTATCAAATTTTGTCCCTTTATTTTTCAAAAGATAATCTTTCGCGCGCTGCCACACGGCATCATCAAATACCGGCGTCCGGCAGAACGCATCTAAAATATCACACAGATGAATGATCCTTGCAAAAAGAGGGATCTCTTCCCACGTTTTTCCAAATGGTCCGCTTCCATCAGCATTTTCATGGTGATATAAAATCACATTTTTCACATCCGTCAGAAACGGGTACATTTTTAAGTTTTCCTCCCCGTAAATGCAGTGGATGCCAAGCTGCTTTGACGTTATATTTTCCGTATTATTTTTTGTAAGATCATTGTGAAATTCCTCATAAATATACTGCGTCAGCGCATTGTCGTGCAGCAGCGAACACGCCGCGAGATCCTGCAGGGCATCTCCTGTAATTCCCATTTTTTGTGCTGTGCATACGCTCATATATGCAACTCTTTTTCCATGTTTTGTCGCAACATGGGTCAGTTCCGCTTCGACACAGTCGAGTGCATAAGAGCATGCACCAAGCAGACCAATAATATCTAATTCCATTTCCCATTCACTTTCTTTTTTATTTTTTTCTATCTTAGCACACCAAAATCACTTTTGATACCACAAAATTGCTTTTCATTTCACAAAATTATTTCTGCGGGTGAACACCGCTTTTTTCCAACAGTTCGGTCACTTCGTTTTTTCCACCGTGCTCTGACAGCATGAACGGCTCATTTTCCAGATTTTCAATTTCAATCTTTTCTTTTACGCAAAGCGGATGTGCCTCCGGCAGCACGACCATGTATTCATCCATTTTTGACATATCACTTTAGCAGCTTCTGCCACACACTCTCACTGTGACCGGCATCTTTCTCATACAAATTGATATACTCTCCCGCCGTGCTGCGATCCTTAAATGCCGGGTACAAAAATCCGCTCTCCGGCACGCCCGGCTCATACTCGCCCTCTAACGGACTGACCGCACAGATCAGATATTCGTACACTTCCTCTGAGCCATGCCTTATCGGTCCCTTTGACCGGGACATCGTATCTCCCGTGGAACAAAAAACACGCATATGGGTACCCCGGTTTATATTTCTCTCCAAGCAGCTCATAGAAAAGATCCGGGAATGCATCGTCTTTCAGACCTGTCTCCCTGATCCCGTCAAAGAGCTGCCAGATACTGCCCGGCTTTCTTTTTTCTTCCGGGATCTGGTATTCTCTTAACTGTTCATTTGTTTTTGAGATCAGCACCGTCTTGGCAAGTTCTAAGTTTTTGGCTCCTTCGGATGCAGACAGTTTTAAGAAATGCGTATTGAATGTTCCATCCACATATCCCTCTTCGTCAAAATATGCGCCTGCGATCCGGTCTATGGATGCCCGTGCGGGAGTCATGCGCCTGGTCAGTTCTAACATGTCGTCGCGATTTATCATTTTGGTCCTTTCATTCCCGTAATTTATTCCATTAAATTTACACTATTTTTACACTATTTTTCACTATTCTTTCACTATTTTTTTCTTAATTACTTTCCTTTTTTACACCAGCCCCTGAATCAGGATAAACAGGATCAGCAGCGGCAGTATAAACTGGAAATACGGCTTTAACTTTTTCGAAATCTTAAGGCCCTCTCCCGAATTCGCCTCGTCGATATATCTGTCAAACCCCCAGCCCCACTTTGTTACGCTAAATAGCAGATAAATCAGTGAACCGACCGGAAGAAGCAGGTTGCTGACGATAAAGTCCTCACTATCGAGCACATCGCGGCCGCCTATCAGATGCAGGCTGCTCCACACATTGTAACCCAGTACACACGGAAGGCTTGCGAGCAGGATGATCACTCCATTGATAAGTGCGGCTTTATTTCTGCTCCAGTGAAACATATCCATACAAAATGACATAATGTTTTCAAACACTGCCATGACCGTCGAAAAACTTGCAAAGGTCATGAAAAGGAAAAACAGACATCCCCAGATCCGCCCACCAGCCATATTGACAAACACATTTGGCAGCGTGATAAAGATCAGGCTCGGTCCGGCATCCACTTCCACTCCATAGCTGAAACATGCCGGGAAAATGATCAGTCCAGACATGATCGCCACAAAGGTGTCAAGACCGCAAATTCTTGCGCCCTCACCGGCAAGCGAGTGATCTTTACCCATATAACTTCCGAAGATCTCCATTGCGGCAACGCCAAGACTCAGTGTGAAAAATGCCTGATTCATGGCTGCCGTGATCACATTTTTAAGCCCTGTCTCTGCAACCGTGTCCAGATTCGGGACAAGATAAAACTTCACGCCTTCTGCTGCGCCCGGCAGTGTAATACTGTGCACCGCAAGAACAACAATCAGAATCAGCAGCGCACTCATCATGATCTTGCTTATTTTTTCCAGTCCGTTCTGCAGTCCCCTGCTGCACACAAAAAATCCCAGTATCACGGTAAGTATCATCCAGAACGCCATCTGTCCCGGATCTGCGAGCAGATTAGAAAATACTGCCGCAGTATCGTCCGCAGTCATGCCGGTCTGGAATTCGCCTTTTAAAAATTTAAAGAAATACGATACCATCCAGCCTGATACGGTCGTGTAATACATCATCAGCATATAGCAGCCAAACATTGCGATCCAGCCGTGAATATGCCACTTGCTGCCTTCTTTTTCGAGTGCTTTATAACCTAACACGGCGCTTTTTCTGCTGGCGCGCCCCACGGCAAATTCCATGGTGAGCACCGGAAGTCCCATTGCTATTAAAAATATCAGGTAGAACAGGACGAAGATGCCGCCGCCGTTTTGTCCAGCCACATAGGGGAATCGCCAGACGTTTCCGATTCCGATGGCGCAGCCGGCGCTTACGAGCAGAAAGCCCAGGCGGGATTTGAAGGATTCTCGTTTCATTTTTATTTTGCTCCGTTTCTATTTTATTTTTTACTTGGTGGATTCAAATTCTTTTAGGGCGCTAAGTGCCTGACCACCAAGCAAATACAATATTCCGGTGTTGAAGATAGTCATCAGACCGATTCCGACGTCGCCGAGATCCCATACGAAAGTGTAGGCAGCGATTCCGCCGATGAACAGCATAACCAGTGCAAGGATTTTGTACAAGGTCTGAAAGATCCATTTATCTCCAAATAAATAGGCGACGTTACTTCTGGCATAGAAGAGGATGCCTAAGAATGTGGAGAAACTGAATAAAAACAGTGTCACTGCGATGAATATGACGCCAAATTCGCCCAGGTGATAGCGCATTGCGGACTGGAGAAGATCCATGCCTTCTTTTCCTGCTACGATATTTTCCGGTGCAGTGAGCATGATCATAGCAGTGCAACTGCAGATCACAATGGTGTCGACAAATACGCCAAGTGCCTGTGTCAGTCCGGCGCTGACCGGTGTCTCACATTCGGCTGCTGCGGCTGCACAAGGAGCAGAGCCGGAACCGGCTTCGTTTGAAAACAGTCCACGCTTGATGCCGTTCATAAGGACAGCGCCGAAGCCGCCGGAAACTGCCTGTCTTAGCCCAAACGCCTCCTCAAAAATCCGACCAAAAACCGCCGGGATGCTTCCAATATTTTTCAGGATAATAAATATCGTGATTGCAAAATAGCAGACCGCCATAACCGGTACGACCACGTCAAGCACTTTTACCGTCGCATTTTTCCGAAGGACGATCACCGCTGCGATCGCAACCAGTACGATCGTTGTGTAAAGTGGCGGGATGCCAAATGCATTTTCAAAGGAAGATACCACGGAATTGCTGATGACCTGGCTGATGCCACACCAGCAGATTAGTCCTGAAATTGCAAAAAGTACCGCGATCAGCACATGCTTTTTCTTCTTTTTCAATTTTTCTTCACAGAAATGATGGATATAATATGCGGGACCTCCGCGATATCCGCCATACAAAGGATCTTTTTCCTTGTGTAACTGTGCGAGCGTCCCCTCCACAAATGCGGTCGAGGAACCGATCAGCGCAGTCACCCACATCCAGAACACAGCACCGGCACCGCCTGCCGAGATTGCCGCCACAACGCCTACCAGATTTCCCATGCCGACTCTGGTAGCCGTCGAGACGATCAGCGTCTGAAATGTGGAAAGACTGTCCTTTGTTTCCTTTTTTGCCATAAGTGCTTTTATCATATCCGGGAAAAGCCTGACCGGCAAAAATCTTGTGCGGATCGTAAAATAGATTCCTGTCGGAATCAGAAGAATTACAAGTAAAGAAATCCCTATGCTGCTTTCCTGCGGCAAAGGGATCGTAATCAGATCTCCCCATAAAAATGCGTAGATCTTTTCAATGACCGAGACTATCATAGTATATACCTTTTCCATCCTTAGTTTGTACTTTCTCTATCATACTATAGATTGTCTCTATCATGCAATAAACAGGTGATAATTTCATGTAATATAGTTGAATTATTTTTATTCTGTTACATTTTCAGTTTCCGAAACTTTAAATTTCTGGATCATTCCCTGCAGACTCTCTGCCTCACTGCTCATCTCCTGACTGGCAGCCGCACACTCCTCAGATGTTGCAGAATTTGTCTGCACAACGTCATTGATCTGCTCAATTCCCTCATTGATCTGCTGGATTTCTGTTGTCTGTGTCTCTAATGTATCCGCAATATGTGTAACGTCTTCCGTAATCAGCTTGGAGTTCTCTGCTACCTCCTCCAGCTGTGCCGCAGTCTCTTCCGCGATTATCATACCTTTTTCTACCGCATTCACAGATGTTTCAATCAGTGATGCTGATTCTTTTGCCGCCTGGGCACTCTGTTCAGCTAATAAATTTACCTGATTCGCTACAACTGCAAATCCTTTTCCTGCCTCTCCGGCCCTTGCCGCTTCAATAGAAGCATTCAACGCCAACAGATTTGTCTGGGAAGCAATTTCATTAATTGTTGCAATAATCTTATCAATCTCTTTTGATGCCTCATTAATCTCATGCATAGAAGCAACCATTTCATGCATCTTACCATTGCTGTCTGAAATGGCATTTCCAAGTTCATCCACTCTTCCACTGATTGCTTTTGCAGATTGTGAATTTTTTTCTACCTGTTCAGAAACCCCGGCAACTGTAGCCGTCAGTTCTTCTACAACCGCTGCCTGATTCGTAGCTCCATCTGCAAGATCATTGGAACTTGATGCCACCTGGTCTGCTGCACTTGAAACCTCACTCGAAACATTTTTAATTCCTTTGATCGTTTCTGCCATACTCTTCTCAAATGACATGAAAGAATTTAAAATACCGACAAAATCTCCCTCCCACTCTACTTCCGGCTGAACATCAAAATTTCCTTCTGAGAACAGTTTCATTGCACGATCAATATCATCTACATAAGTTCCCAAAATACGAATTGATTTGCGCATACTGTGCGCCAGTCTTCCAATCTCATCTTCCGAATGATATTCCAGCACACTGTGTAAATTTCCTTCTGTCAGTTCCCTTGCAACGTCTTCCACTGCACGTAACGGATCCAGAATTGTTTCAAGTACCTTTTTACTTATTACCTTAGCCAGTGTGCATGCACAAACCAGACAGATAATAATACACACCATTCCTGCAACAGCAAAAATAATTGTAGTTCTTGCAGACTGCTCACTTACTTCATCTGTGATCTCATCTAATCTTATGGCAATTTCCACAAGTTTATTTAATGCAGGTGTACAACTATTAAAAATTTCATCAATCGCTTTCTCTTTTTCGCCATTTTTAATTTCTTCTATAATCGAATAACCAATGTTTCCCCAATCAGAAAGAGCAGATGCATACTCATTATATTCCTCATCCGGTAAGACTTTGGTTTTCTTTAATATTTCCAGCTGCGAATCCACTTCTGTAAGCAGCTTTTTTACATTCTGCTCATAACTGTCATAAGCAGATGTATCATTATTTAATGCCATTTCCCTGATATTTCTCGCTGACGTATTCACATTGATCCTGCAGATTTTTACCGCCTGATCCGCAGCATTGACATCATCTATATAATGTAACATATTAGCAAATAACACACCTATGACCACAATAGAAAACAGACCCGAAATCAACATCATACTAATGACTTTTCCGTAGCCATAGTTTATCCTCTCCTGCAGATGCATATTTTCCAATTTGTCTTTCATTGTACTCTTTTGTGACAACATAGATTGTTATTTCCTTTCTCTATTGAATTTTTGAATTTTTACTCTTATATACCAAATTCCATTTTCAAAGTCAATACGGTTTCGGTTCAATTTTTCATATTATACTTTTCGCATAATATTCAGCACATCCCACGCAAAAAAATTCAGCACTTTTACCAAAAAAGAAAACCACCACTCACCGGCTCCCGGTTTGTGATGGTTTCCTGCTATATTATTCTGTCCACTTCTTAAATTCTTCATCCGTACATTTCACATAATGTGTCCCGGACACCAGATGATCCGTTCCCTTATTATAATCAATGCCGGAAGTCTTGTAATCGTAGCTCAGTGCCACACGATTTTTTTCCACGACCGGATTCGGTGCAGGTATCGCAGAAAGAAGGCTCTTCGTATATGGGTGGATTGGATTCTCAAAGATTTCCTCCGTTGTTCCGGTCTCTAAGAGATGTCCCAGATGAAGTACCCCGATGCGATCCGAAATATATTTGACCATGGAAAGATCATGTGCGATAAACAGATACGCGGTTCCTGTCTCCTGCTGGATATCCTTCATCAGGTTAACGACCTGTGCCTGAATGGAAACGTCCAGTGCAGAGACCGGCTCGTCGCAGATGATGAACTCCGGGTCCATGGCCAATGCGCGGCCGATGCCGATGCGCTGGCGGCGGCCGCCGTCCAGCTCGTGACTGAAACTCTCTGCATAACGCTCATCCAGGCCGACGGTCTCCATGATCTCGGCGATGCGGGCATCGTATTCGTCACGGTTTTTGCAGGCTTTATAGATCTTCAGCGGTTCTCCAATCAGTTCCTTCACGCTCTTGCGGGGATCCAGCGAACCGGACGGATCCTGGAAGATCATCTGCATCCGGGCACGGATGGGCTTGAGTTCCTTGGCATTCAGTTTGGTGATGTCGGTGCCGTCGTAGATGATCTGACCATCGGTAACATCATAGAGCCGCAGCAGCAGGCGGCCCAGCGTGGACTTGCCGCAGCCGGACTCGCCCACCACGCCCAGTGTGGTGCCGCGCTTGATCTTGAAGTTCACGCCGTCCACCGCATGGAGCTGGCTGTTTGCGCCGACTTTGAAGTATTTTTTGAGGTTCTTTGCCTCGATCAAAACCTTTTCTTCCATTGTCATTTCCTCCCGGCTCAGGTGTTGGACTGCGGCGGATCAAACCGGCAGCAGCGGATGAAGTGGCCCGATGTGACCTCCCGCATCTTCTGGGCCTTTTTGCAGGCTGCAGTGGCATATTTGCAGCGGTCAGCAAAGCGGCAGCCCTCGATCTTCTGGGTGGGGTCAGCCATCATCCCCTCAATGGCCTCCAGACGCTTGGTGTTCTCATCCAGCTTGGGAATGGCGTTGAACAGCCCCTGGGTGTAAGGGTGGCGCTGCGTGGTCTCAAAGATATCCTCTGCTGTGCCGTACTCGATGGCCTCACCGGCGTACATGACCATGACCTTTTCGCAGGTCTGGGCCACAACACCCAGATCGTGGGTGATGAGGATCATGGCGGTGTTCAGCCGCTTCTGCAGTTCGTTGATCAGGCCCAGCATCTGGGCCTGAATGGTCACATCCAGTGCAGTGGTGGGTTCGTCGGCAAGGATCAGCTTCGGCTCACAGGCCAGCGCAATGGCAATGACGATGCGCTGCTTCATGCCGCCGGAAAACTGATGGGGGTACTCCACCTTGCGCTTTGCAGGGATGCCCACCAACTCCATCATCTCGTCCACACGGGCTTCCAGTTGAGCAGTGCTCTGCTCCGGATGATGGATCTTCAGCACCTCCATGATCTGGGCTCCCACGGTCATCACCGGGTTCAGGGCAGACATGGGATCCTGGAAGATCATGGATACTACACTGCCGCGCATGGCACGGATCTTTTCCTCGGGAGCATTCAGCATATCCACACCGTCCAGCTTGATGGAGCCATCGGTCACAAAACCGATGCCTTCCGGCAGAAGCTGGATGACGCTCAGGGCTGTGGTGGTCTTACCGGCACCGGTCTCACCCACCAGACCCAGCGTCTCGCCGTAGTTCAGATCCAAGTCCAGACCATTGACGGCGTAGACGGTGGAAATTTCGGTATCATATTCAACGCTCAGGTTTTTGACTTCCAGCAGCTTGTCGCTCATTTCAGGCCACCTCTTTCACATTCTTGGTGCGCTTTGCGCGCTTGGTCTTTTTGCCGCTGCCCAATGTGCCGCGCAGCTTCGGGTCGAGGGCATCGCGCAGAGCGTCGCCGCACATATTGAAGCAGAGCACCACGATGATGATCGCAATGCCGGGAGCAATGGCAATGATGGGCTGGGTGGACAGGTACTTATAGCCGCCGCTGACCATTGCGCCCCAGCTGGGAGTCGGGGGCGTGATGCCCATGCCCAGGAAGCTCAGGTTCGCTTCGGCCAGAATGGCACCGCCCAGGCTGGCGGTCATGCTGACGATGTTGACGGACAGGCAGTTGGGGAACACATGCACCAGCGTGTTGCGGATCCGGGATGCACCGCACAGGGTACCGGCGGTGACATAATCGGCATTGCGGACGCTCAGCACCTGACCGCGGGTGACACGGGCGTAGCCGGGCACCATCGAGATGCCGATGGCCAGGCAGACATTGCCCAGGCCCTGACCCAGGATCGCGCCCAGAAACATAGCCAGGATCAGCATGGGCACGGCCATCATGGCATCCATGACACGCATGATGAAGGCATCCACCACGCCGCCTGCCATGCCGGCGATCAGGCCCAGTGCCATGCCAATAACGCTGGAAATGACCACGGCCACGATACCGACCGTAAAGGAGATGCGGGCACCATAGATGATGCGGCTCAGAACATCACGGCCATTGGAGTCAGTGCCCAGCCAGTGCTCGGCAGAGCAGCCCTTCAGAACATTGTAAAGATCATCCTTGTTGGGATCATAGGGAGCAATCACCGGAGCAAAGATGGCGATGAGCACCATGATGAGAAGCAAAATTGCGCAGACCACGATGATCTTGCGGCTGAACATGACCCGGAACACGCGGGAGGACGTGATACGCTCCAGCAGACCCTTCTTTTTTGTCTTGTTTTCCACAGTTCATTCCTCCTTTTAGCGGGTGCGGGGATCGATGATGCCGTACAGGATATCGACCACGAGGTTGCAGATGGCAACAAAGATGGAGATGATGAGCACACCGTTCGCCACCAGCATGAAGTCACGGTTGCTGATGCCGTTCATCATCACGCTGCCAAGACCCGGGATGACGAACAGGCTCTCGATCAGGACAGTAGAGCCCACCATGGAACCCAGGCGCATTCCCATGGTGGTGACGATGGGGATCATGGAATTGCGCAACTGATGCCTGAAGGTAACATCCTTCTTGGAAACGCCTATGGCACGGGCGGTGGTCACATAATCCTGCCGCATGACTTCCAGCATGGAGGAGCGGGTCAGACGGACAAAACCAGCGTTGACACCCAGACTCAGCACAATGATGGGCATGATCATGTGGCTGAGCCAGCCGCCAAAATCACGGGTGATGGGAACATAGCCGGAACTGGGCAGGACCCGCAGTTTGAGGGCAAACACCAGCATCCCCATCATGCCCAGCCAGAACATGGGCATCGAAACGCCGATGTTCGCAAAGAAGGAGATCACACTGTCAATGGCCTTGCCGCGGTTCTTGGCAGCAATGATGCCGAACAGGATACCGGTGATCGTTCCGATGATGAAGGCCGGGATCACCATGGTCAGGGTTGTTCCCAGACGGGGCAGGATGATGTCAGCGATCTCAGACTGATAGCTGATGGACTGGCCCATGGTGCCCCGGAACAGGCCGCCGATCCAGCTGAGATACTGGACGATGACCGGACGATCGAAACCATAAAGGTGGCGGTAATAGGTGATCTGCTCTTCGGTGGCGGTTGCACCCAGATAGTTGGCTACGGGGTCGCCCGGAACCATCTGGATGAGGGCAAAGACGAACAGAGTGACAAGCAGGATGGTGATGCAGGATTGCACCACACGCTTGCCGATCATTTTGGCAAGGTTGTTCGATTTCATAGTTCGCTCCATTTCCTGCGGAACCTTTCTCCCCTTCTAAAACAAATCCCGGCGCAGATCACTGCGCCGGGATCTGCCGAAATAAGGAGAAATATATTCCGGTCGTGATACTCTAAAGTTGGTTGCTTACTTGTTCAGCCAGCAGGCGGACAGATCCCAACAAGCAGTGAAGGCTTCGGTTGCGTGATCGTCGATGACGTAATCGTACTTGTACATAGAGGACTTATTCACGTACAGCACGCGGCCAAACAGGCAGGAGCCATCCTCGGCATCGTAGATCGCTGCCTGCAGCTCCTTTTCCAGCTTGTGCTTCTCATCGGGATCCATGCAGCGGCGGATCTCCTCCAGCAGCTCCATTTCCTTGTCGGGATGCTGGATGCCCTTGGCGTAGTAAGCGCCGTTCTTGTCCAGATGACGACCCATGTACAGGCCCAGATCGGGAGCGATGGTTGCAAAGTGGAGCATCAGGCCCTCCCAGGTGCCATCCTTCATGTACTGGTTGTTGGTTGCGCCGTCCACCTGCTGGATGTTGCAGTGGATGCCCACCTCGTCCAGCATGTTGGCAATGGCCGTCAGCATATCGGACATGCCGCTGATGGTGACAATGTTGGTGGTAAAACCATCGGCATAACCAGCCTCTGCCAGCAGGGACTTTGCCTTCTCCGGATCATAGGTAAAATGATTCAGGCTGTCGTTGTAGGTGGCGGAACCGGGAACTGCCCACTGGTCGGTCATCTGTGCCATGCCCATCAAGAATGCTGCATTGATGGCATCCACATCGATGGCGTAGCACAGGGCGCGGCGGACACGGGCATCGGCCCAGGGGCCGTCAATGGCACTGTTGGGGATCAGACCCAGACTCTCGACACCCATGCCGTTCTGGTTATCTTCCTTGACGTAGATGCCTGCACCGTCCAGCTGCTGCAGGATGGTGGGATTGGCCAGACCTACCCAGTACATATCGTACTCGTTGGCCTGGAAAGCAGTGTTTGCGGTGCTGGACTCAGTGACAAGGGTCACCTCCACGGAATCCAGATAGGGCAGGCCTTCCTTCCAGTAATTCTCGTTCTTGGTGTAGATGGCGTAGGCGTTGTTCTCGAACTCGCTCAGCTGGAAGGGGCCGGTGCCGCAGGTGGCGGCATCCAGGCTGCTGGGGTTTTCCAGTGCCTTGGGGCTCATGTAGTAGACGAAGAAGCCCACAGATTCCAGCGTGGAGGAGTTGGGCTCTGCCATCATCATCTTGATGTGGGTGTCATCAATGACCTCACAGGAAGCGATGTTTGCGGTCTCGGTGCGGTTGTTGGCCTGATACTCCTCGATGTTGCGCTTGACAGCCTCAGCATTGAAGGGCTCACCGTCGGCGAAATTGACGCCCTCCCGCAGAGTCCAGGTAATGCTCAGCTCATCGGTGTTCACATCCCACTCCGTTGCCAGATTGGGGATCATATTGCCCTCGGCATCATAGCTGGTCAGGCTTTCATAAGAAAGCGTCAGGTAGTAAATGGCCGCGTTGCCGGTGGCACGGGGGGTGTAACCGGGAGTGGCAATGGGGCTGGAATAGCACAGGCGCAGGGTGCCGCCAGCCTTGGGCTCACCGGTTGCCACTGCACTGGCGGCTGTAGAGCCAGCCGTGCCGGCTGCGGTGGAACTGGAAGAGCCGCCGCATGCGGCCAGTGTCAGCGCCGTTGCGGAAATGCCCATAGCCTTGAGGAAGTTCCGACGAGAGATACGTTTCATAGTGGTTTCTCCTTCTTGTCCTTCTTATTCTTGCGTTCATCTGCACGGTTCTGTGTCTGCCGTGCTTTTGTTGTATTTAGTTTAACGCACCGGGAGCTTTTCCAGCTACCAAAAAACCGAAACTAATTTTTCATTTTCCGTGTTCCTGTTCCGAGAGCTGCAGCATTTTTTCAAGTTTCCGACCTCTGTTTTTCATTTTCAGAGGTTTCTTTTGTCAAAAAATGAAAACAGGGCCGGTCTCCCAGCCCTGCCTGTTTCAATGCAATGCGTTCAGCCAGTTATCCAATGCGCTTTGTTTTGCCTGAAGGATCTCTTGTATCCCGGCCTGTTCCAGTTTTTCCAAAAACTCCGGGAGCGCCTCCTCCGAATCCAGATAGCCGCATATCAGCCCATTGTGATAGCTGTTCTTCAGTGCCCGGCAGGCATCCAGCTTTGCGGCAACTGCACTGTTGTTGAAGCTGAACCCATAGGCCGGAGAGACCCACTGCGGCTGCTCGTCTGTTTCCGGCATCAGTCCGCTGGCGTTGAGATACAGATTCTGCCACGGATGGAGCTGTTCCTCTTTCCCATCTCCGTTCGCAAAGAGATCATAACAGGATGCATCCGTGTACAACAGTTCAAGAAGAGCCAGTGCCTCCCTGCGGTGGCTGTTGGTCACCGGCAGACACCAGCTCTCCACCAGGATGGAGCCGTTCTGAATGGTCGGCCCCAGCGGGATGGCAGTCAGCTCTGTGCCACAGGCCCGAGTGTAGCAGTCCAGTGAATCCCGGTTGAGCCGTGCAAAAAAGCCAAAGCTGTTGCCCAGCCGCATCCGATCGGTGGCCGGTTCATCCCGCAGGCTGGCATTCCGCAGGATCAATCCTTCCTGATACCACTGATGCATAGTTCTGCAAAGCCTGCTGTAAGCATCCGCGGCATACCAGTTGACAACGGTGGTGCCGCTTTCTTCGGTCAGAACACCAAAGGTATCTCCCAGAGGATCCAGTTCCGGAAAAGGAAAAACCTGTCCATTATCCGGCAGGACCCCCTCTGCATTGGGCCGACGCTGCCTGACCTGCATCAGCAGGTCGTGCAGAGCATCCAGATCCGTGATCTTCTCCGGCCTGGCCCCCAGCTCCCGCATCCAGTCGACCCGGGCCAGAAAGCCGATCTGATACATCGAGACTGCCCGTGCCGGGACCGCATAGATACGGCGGTAATAGGTTCTACTCGCCCACTGCTGCTCTGAGAACAGAGCTTTCAGCCCGGGATGTTCTTCCAGAAGCGCACTCAGGGGCAGGATGCAGTTCTGATTCAGGTAAACATCCAGCGGCTGATTCTCTGTGAGGAAAAACAGATCCGGCATGGTCTGGCAGACCATCCGTTTCCACAGCTCTGCCGAGTAATTGGTGGGTGCCACCTGCTCGATGGAAACGCTGAAGCCCAGCTTCTGCTTTGTGACTTCGCTCAGCGCCGCCGAAATGCGGACACAGGCAGTTTCATCCGATTGGCCCGGCATCAGCACTGTGACCATGGGC
>ENA-ORLM01001412-ORLM01001412.1-human-gut-metagenome-genome-assembly--contig:-NODE-1412-length-15514-cov-5.936840_pt1 | contig 15514 bp, 18 predicted proteins | sample MGYA00243063_ERZ508815 | MGnify/ENA primary metagenome ERZ508815 (study PRJEB26277, sample SAMN04329768) | human gut metagenome | biome: human-associated habitat | host: Homo sapiens | place: USA...
TTCATTTGAGTATTTAGTCATAAAAAAACTGCACCTCCAAAAGTTGTTTTGTGTCCAACTTTTGGGGTGCAGTTCACCTGAAAAATAAGGCTTTTTATAAAATCTTTAAAATCACCATTATTGCTGGTAAAAAATATCAATATCCTTGTATATCAATGCTTTTAATAGTATAATAAAAATCACAAATACTGATTTTTCTATCATTTAACTTTAACAAGAGTTGTATTTGAATAAGGAACAGAAACATTAGTCTATGCATTAGATGGATTTAACTTTAACAAGAGTTGTATTTGAATTTTGATTGAAGTTCTTTTTTATCAACCAAATTTTGTTCTATTTAACTTTAACAAGAGTTGTATTTGAATAGATAAGGGGCAGGCAAGAAGAAAATCCCTAATATATTTAACTTTAACAAGAGTTGTATTTGAATTTGTCATCACTATAGCGATTTACAATGGCACGGCATTTAACTTTAACAAGAGTTGTATTTGAATATACTTAATATGCCTTGATTGCCTAAATAACTAAATTTAACTTTAACAAGAGTTGTATTTGAATGAGTTGTGGCTCTAATACGGATATAGGAGAAAATACAGATTTAACTTTAACAAGAGTTGTATTTGAATACGATTTCGAGCATTGAAAAGAATAAGACCTTTTATATTTAACTTTAACAAGAGTTGTATTTGAATTGTTCATAATAGAACCATTCTGTAATAGTTTCACCAATTTAACTTTAACAAGAGTTGTATTTGAATAAGTAACACGTGGCGAAAATATTGACGCAGTAGTAAATTTAACTTTAACAAGAGTTGTATTTGAATTGGTGATAATGTTGTATCAGACCTAAGAACAAATATTTAACTTTAACAAGAGTTGTATTTGAATATTTTATTTCCTAATGCATTAATGCCAGCATTAGTAATTTAACTTTAACAAGAGTTGTATTTGAATTAGTTATTTAGTATAGTATTTACAATTTCTATATTTATTTAACTTTAACAAGAGTTGTATTTGAATTCTGGACTTAATCTTAGCGTTCTAAAGTCGATGTTTATTTAACTTTAACAATTGTATATTTTTAAAATAACTTTTCCACTATTTGATAAATATGTAGATAACTATAAAAATAAAAACTCATGGATTAAAATACCCATGAGTTTTTATTTTACTTTATTCTTTATTAGCTATACCCAATTTACCAAAAACATAAAACGATAAGCTGAGAATCATGCCACAGACAACAGCAAGACCCATACCTTTTAATTGTACAGGACCGATATTTACAGCAGCTCCACTAAGACCACTTATCATAGTTACGGCAGTAAGTATCATATTTTTCGTACTAGTATAATCAACTTTTTTCTCTATAAGCATACGTATACCAGAACAAGCGATAACACCAAATAACAATACAGAAATACCGCCCATTACTGGTACTGGAATAGCATGAATAATAGCAGCAATTTTACCAATAAAAGAGAAAAGAATAGCAAAAACAGCAGCTCCACCAATTACCCACACACTATAAACACGAGTAATAGCCATAACGCCCATATTTTCACCATAAGTAGTATTAGGAGTTGAACCTACAAAACCAGATAAAACATTAGAAACACCATCAGCAAATAAAGAACGATTAAGTCCCGGATTTTTAATTAAATCTCTATCTACAATACTACTTGTAACAACAACATGTCCAATATGTTCAGCAAAAACTACAAACAATGCAGGCATGATAATCATGATAGCGTGAATATTAAAAGTTGGTTCATAGAAAGTTGGTACTTGTACCCAACTAGCAGCTTCTACACCAGACCAATCTACAATACCTAAACAAAAGGCCATGATATATCCTGCAATTACACCAATTAATACAGGAATTACACTTAAAAATCCTCTACCAATTACAGAAGCCAAAATTGCCACAGCTAATGTAAATACAGAAGTAATCATTGCAAGCTCATTTGGAATGCCTTGAGATTGCATTGTATCACTGATAAAACCAGACATATCCAAAGCAAGCGGTGCAAGTTCAAGACCAATTACTGCCACTACTGCACCCATCGCAGCTGGTGGTAAAATAATATCAATCCAAGCTGTACCTAATTTACCCACAACAAAAGATAAAATAATAAAAGATAAACCAAATGCTATAAATCCACCTTGAGCATCTCCATAACTAAGTCCACTAGTAGCAAGTACTGCTAAAACTGGAGAAATAAATGCAAAACTAGAACCTAAATAAGCCGGTAATTTCCCTTTACAAATGATTAAATACAAAATTGTACCTATACCATTCATAAATAAAGCTGTTGCTGGATTTACATGAAGTAAAAAAGGAACTAATACTGTAGAACCAAACATAGCAAACAAATGTTGTAAACTAAGTGGAATTCCTTGCAACAAAGGCACTTTTTCTTCTACGTCATAAAACTTTTTCATTTTGTCCTCGCTTTCATAAATAAATAAATAAATAAATCCTTAGTTATTTTATCATAAGAAATCATATCTATCTATTTAAAAATAAAAATATTTATTAAAAACCAAAAGATTATTGCATATTTACCACTTTTAATTTATATTTATATAGGCAAAGAATAAAAATATTATTTTTTCCTATATATTTTATTATGAATAGGAGATTTTTTATGACTAAAGAAGAATTTATGCTTATTGCAACTCAAGAAGCTGATAGTAATTTAACAACTAATGAAGGTGGCCCATTCGGTGCAGTTATTGTAAAAGATGGCAAAATCGTAGGTCGTGGTCATAATCGTGTACTTATAAAACATGATCCAACTTGTCATGCCGAAGTTGAAGCTATTCGTGATGCTTGTCAAAATTTAGGTACTCATGATTTAACAGGTTGTGAACTCTATACATCTTGCTATCCATGTCCAATGTGCCTTTCTATACAACTATATAAAAGACTAATATAAAATAAAAATAATTAAGAAAGAGTTATGAACGTATTGGTCTTATCCCTCCTGCATCACGTAAACCAAATGGTATTCGTGATTTCGACCAAGAATCATGCAATTGGATTGAATTTGTTCGTTGCCTTCGAGATGCCGGTGTTCAGATTGAAGCATTGATTGACTATATAAAATTATTTTATCAAGAAGGTACAGTAGAAGCTCGCAAAGCTATTTTAGTAGAACAACGTGATCGTCTCCAGAAACAAATTGATACCATGAATTTAGTTATTGAGCGCTTAAATAAAAAAGTAGATCGTTATGAAGAAATCATTATTCCAGCCGAAAAAAATTATTGAATAAAAAAAGGGAGTAGTTAATCTACTCTCTTTTTTATACAAATAATAAAATCTCAATATTTTCCACAACAATTTTTATTTCGTCCTACTACCATAAAAACATGATTTATTCCTTTTTTATTCTATATCCCATGAATTACTAAACTCTTCATTTCCAAATAAAGATGCTAGTCCGCTCATTTGTTTTAAACGAATAACTTCATCAGCATCCATTCCTAAATGCTTCATTATCCATTTATCAGTTTTCCCCATATCTTTTAATTCTTTTACGATATTACTCATTAAATCAACATCATGCGAACCTCTAGCTCTATTATGGCGAATTGTACTTGCCATACGTTCGCCAATAGGTTTATTAACTACAGATACTGGAAGCATTCCTTTTTCACGTTCATAAATATCTTTATACTTCAGCATTATAGAATAGCGGTGAAATCCATCAACTATCTCATACATATCTTCATCTGCATTATAATAGCAAACGATAGGCATGGTATAACCATCTTCTTTTATGCTATCATATAATAATTTCATTTCTGGTGGTGCTACATGATTTGGATTATATTCGTTTGCACGAATTTTTTCTACTGGTACAGCTATTATATTATAAACAGGGCTTTTAAATTCTGACATGATATCACTCCTATAAATTTTTATATTTTTCCATTATCTTCTGTTGTCTTAGTGTTAAATCTTTGGTTATAGAAAAGGATAAACCTTTGCATATTATGTCATTTTTTATAATGCACATTGCCATTCTTTTCCATGTCAATATATCTTGTTTACGATCAAGTGGATGTTCATCCACGATACGTTTAAATTTAATTACTTCTTTATCACCTTTCCCTCGTTTAGAGAAAGTATGAGTATTAATAATATCATTTGGGACCGTTTCTTCCAATTCTTTTATAAAATCATCTTGCATTGGACAGCCTGTTTTCTTCCAATACTTAATGAATTTTATAAATTTTGTTTTATACATATTTGCTGTCTTTGGTGGAAGTGTTGACAACAAAAACCTTGTGAAACTCTTCCATGTATGATTTTTCGGTAATGTATATCTGGCAGACATTATTTTATTGCCACTATATATATTACCGAAGTTAGCTCCAGATACACGATTGACTACACGAACCCACAAATCTGGAGCAATAACCTTGAATAAATTCAAACCTGCTTTTGCTTCATTCCCAAAAGGTTCATCAACTCTCATCTTGTCGATCGGAACACCTGCTTTATAAAACAGGTCATAAAGTTTGTTATATGGCTTATTGTATTTGCCATAGTAAATCCAATCATCTTTTGTAGTCCAATCATATATTGGATAAAAATTATAACAATTATAATCTATTTTTTTGCTATAGCTTTTATCTTTATAATGATTTTCCTGCTTTCTTTGACTTCCACCGATTGCCCTAAAACGATTAAGGCTTTCATCTGTACGGATACCTACAAGTTGAGCAGTTTTTGCACCTGCCCCATACCATTGAGTAAAGTATTTTATAAATTCTTCAAATGGCATATTTTTTTTATAAAAATCAAATGGATTATTTTTTAAATTTATAACCCATTTATTTTTAGGCATAGGGCGAACCCATATAGGTTCTTTTTCTGGTTCCCACCATATCCATGTAGGATCTAAATAAGATAAACTATTTGGGCTTTCCATTGGTAGACAAACCCAGTATGGTTCAAGTACATCTTCATTTTCTGTCAGCATCTTTCCAACAAACTCTATAGTTATCGGATAAAATGCTTCTAAATCAATGAAAAGCACTCCCAATTTTCTACCTCTAGCTCTTGCTATATCGATAGCCATGTTAAGAACAACACCGCTATCTTTACCGCCTGAGAATGATACACAAACCTTATCAAATTCATCAAATATGAAGTTTAATCTTTCAACTGTAGCTTCATATACATTTTTATTTTTGTATATTTTCATTTAAATCCCTTCTAATATTTATCCATTTTTCAGATTTATTTTTAGTTACATAAAAATTATATTTCTCAAAAACAACAACTAATTCTTTTTTTATCGTAGCAGAAATATATTTTTTATTATTTTTAGATAGCTTTATAGCCTTTTCAATTAATTCATTATACACTCGATTACCATAAATTTTATAATAATCATTTAAAACATAAATACTATCAATTTTATATCCACTCGCCATCGGTTCTAAAGATAAAAAACCTATGACATTATTATCTTTATTGAAAGCAACCAACCATATCCAATCATCTTCATTACTAAGAGGATAGGTCAATTTTTTTCTAAAATTCTTAGAAGCAAAAAAATAACCTAAAATATTATAAAAATCATTATCTTTAATGGAATTCATTTGTCTAATTCTTATTTTTTCCATTTCTATTGTCTCCTTCCAAATAGAAATTTGTTTTTTGAATGAATCTAATAGATTGCTTTTATTCTGTAGGCAATTTGCTATAAAAACATCTATGGTATATTCACAGCATATATCATAAATATTTACTGTTTTTTCTTGCCCAATGCGGTGAACTCTATCTTCTGCCTGCAAACGAGTTGCAAGGTCAAAATCGTTCGAGTAAAAAATTATGTTATGGCAAAATTGAAGATTTAACCCATAAGCACCACACTGCTTATTGGCCAACATAAATTGAACATGATTTTTAAACTCAATTCTATTTTGTTGACGTTGTTTAGGTCTTATTTCTCCAGTAAATTCTACAAATGTTTTATTCATTGAATCCAAGAGAAATTTTATATCTTTTATTTCATCCTGGTATTTGGCAAAGATAATACATTTATCATTGCCAATTTCTTCAATGACTCTTTTTAAACATTGTATACGTGGATTATTTTCCCATGTATACATATTTTCTGTACGCATCCGTTTTTCTGGTGCAGATAATACCCTTTTACCAGAAGTAATATGTTGCAGTGCAGAAAATAATTTAAAAATAGTTTCAGACCGCCAATCGACTACATTAAAAAGGAATAACTCTTTCGTTTCGTAATATTCCTCTTCTTGTAAATCATCCAAGAAAAAATATCTCATATGATATTGTTTTGGCTTGAGTTCTTTTAGTACCTCATCTTTTTTTATTTGGTACATATATGGAGCTATCTTTTCTGTAAGATAGTCCACATTTAAGACACGTATAATTTGGTCGGTTGTTATCTCTCTGCCACTTGGTAGTTTTACTGTCTTATATTCTAAGTGATTGGCAGCAAAACTATAAAAAGACTTATATCCTAATATTCGCCAATCTAAAATATACCATTGAGCAAATAAATCTGCTTCATTTTTAGATATTGGTGTACCGTTTAATATCATTTTGTATTTACAAAATGACGATATTGAAATAATACGCTCTGTTCGTATAGCCATTTTATTTTTTACAAGGTTACTTTCATCAACAATTAAATAAACCTTGTAATTTTTTACTAGTTCTGACAATTGTAAATACAATTTATCAGAGCTAGAAAGACTTTCAATACCACGTATTATTATATTATTTTCTGTTGGCAATTCACCTGTATGTTTTATAATATCCTCCTTTAAATTATTTTTAACTGAACATGGGCAAAGCCAAAGTACAACTTCAACTTTCCCTTTGCTCATCTTATTTTTTATAATCTCTAAAGCTGTTCTTGTCTTTCCTGTGCCTTGTTCCATATACAAAGCACCAACTTTAAGTTTAGAAAGCTTATCAACTGCTTTACTCTGATATTCGTATAATCTGGTCTTTAAGAGCATATAAACACCATCTTTAATTCAGCTAAATTATATCTTTTATATTCAAATTAATATACTTAATATATATATCCGTATATATTTTTTATTTTTGGCATTAATAAATAAAAATACTAGATATATCTATTATTTCTTCAATTTGTTTAATAGATATAAATGCTACTTTTTTTTCCACTAACTCATCAATATCTAAATCAATAGATAACTTTCTTATACTATCTATCGATAAATCATTTAATGTTTTTTCTAAAATTTCAGGAGTATATTTATAATAGTTCTTCGTTTTATGAGCTTTATACCAACTAAGTTGATAACATATAACAGCTTTTGCTACTATTAAAGCTTGTTCTGCAGTAAATAAAAGTTCATCATCATAAAACTTATCTAGCATATTTAATCCTGTTTTAGAACTATTATGCTCTTTTAACATATTTTCCATTTTTTCTATGACCATATTTATTTTTTTTATTTTCACATCACCTCTTTCCCATCCATCCCAAGTCCTTTTCTTTATATTAAAAACTTCTGCCATTTCCTCTCTGCTTTTACCAAGAGATTTTCTTAGTTTTCTTATTTCAGTTTCCATAGTATTACTCCTAATCATTATCTATTAAATCATCTAATATATTTTTTCTATCTATACTAGTATTAAATAATTTTTTTTCTTTTCCTTTTTCTTCAATATTACTAACAACTACTTTTTCCGATACGTCAAAAATCTTTTTATACTTAAGCATAAGAAGTTTAGCCTCGTCTGTTATTTCAAACGAATAAAAGTCAGCAAAATCTATAATCTCTTTATAGTATTTTGCTTTTATTTTTATCCTATTATTATTCCAAGTTGAACTTGGAATTTTTTTCAAAACAGAAAAATAATCTAGTCCTCCTTTTTTCCAACGTATGCTAATATATTCGTCATTTTCTAGTTTATCATAATAAATAACAGATGAGCTAGAAGGCTTAAATATACCCTTCTTTGCCATATTTGCTATTTCTTTATCATGTATTATTATAGGAATTCCTTTATTCAAAAGAATATTACCTATTTCCGCAATATGGTCTTTGATGTCATGATATGGTCTTAAATACCATATCATATTTTTTTCACTCCAACGATACCCATATGCTTTTAAGATATCTCGGATATATTTATTTTTATCAAATTTAGCTACTATTTTATTTACTTCTGCTAGAAGCTCAACTTCTGTAGCTGTTTTTTTATTGATTGGAAAAATTATATTATCATTTTTAACATCCTTAGCGTCGTCACTGGAATCTATCATTTTTTTGTAAATGGCAGACTCTAATTCTTCTATATCACACAATCTGTTGTTAATAAAAAAATTAGAATCAGTTTCAGTTAAAAAAAACTGTTTTATTTCTTTTTTTGTAATTTTAGCAAGCATTATTTTTCTGATTTTTTCAGCCCAAGAAACTTGGGCTGAGGTACCTTTTAATTCTGGATATTTCATTTTTATCCCTTCAAATAACAAAAATTATCATCATCTATATCTAAAATCCATAAATATTCTGAACTTAAGAAGATATTTAATCTTATTTTTTTAAAATTTTTTAAATTAATTTCATCTAATAAATCAAATAATCCTATATTTGATTTTTCTAAACGATATATAGTACTACTTCCCCATTTTATATTTTCAGGATAATTTAGGTTTTTGTATAACCCATATAACTGGATTGTATCGCATTTTTTATTTTTTATGATTGATAGTTGGTGTTCAGCTAATTTTTTATCTCTATTGGCATTTTCGAAATATTTATCGTCTATAGAAATAACTTTTTCTAGAGTATTTATTGATAATTTACCCCAAAAATTAAAGTAACTAATTTTATTTTTTTTGAATTTGAATATTAATTCTCTATCCTCATATATTTTAATAATATTGGGAAGGCGTAGGCATTCCTCAAAATTATTATAGTTTCTATATTCTTCTTCACCATCTAATAAAAAAATAATTTTATACATCGTATTTTATTACTCCTTTCAATAAATCCTGAATATCTCCATCATCAAGACCATGATGTTGAATATCCTTGTCATATTCACATCCACAAGAATATCCTCTGCCACAAGGTCTTTGCCCTTGTGCTCTATAACTACTAACCTCTTTATCTGTTAATCCTAATACTTTGATGCATTTACTACAATCATAAGCATATGGAAATGCTTCAATTGTGGTTTTTGTAGCTACTACACGTTTATTTTCATTTTCATCGATATAAGCAACGTAGTAGTTATCTAAATAACTATCTACCCATCCGAAATAAAATCCATTATTGAACCAACCATATTCGTCGCATTCAGTGACTTCGACTTTGAAGTGCGTTATATTACCTTTTATATTTTCATTTATTTTTGTTACTTTCATGATTATTACCTTCTTTATTGTTTTTCTTTAATTTTAATTATAATACATTTTTATGTAATTGTAAATAAATAATTATATTTTTATGTAACTATAAATAAATAATTACATTTTTATGTAATAATATATAGAGCATAAACAAAAAAGCCCCTATTACCTAGATTTTTCTAAGCAACAGGGGCTTTTTTTAGCAATAAAAGAAAACGTTATTTAATTATACTAGGATATAACTCCTTTTTTAAAAATTAATCTGCCACCCAATTGTGGCTGTATCCTTATCTAAATACATCCATGTTTTATCTTTGGATGCATATAAACCTAAACCATTGGAACCACCTCCCACACCGATTGTATAAGTTTTATTCTCCTGCTGGTTGCTTTCGTATTTGTTCAATAATTCCTGTGCATTCGTCAATGATTGCGTCAAATTTACTACTTGCTCCTGTAGCTGTGTCGATTGATTCTGCAAGATTTCCGACTGTTTCTGCAATGTCTGTACTTGTGTTTGAGATGTCTGAAGCTGTGTCTGTAATGTCTGATTTTGTGTCTTGAGCGTTGCTAAGTTCTGTTCTAATGTCGTTAGTTGAGACTCCGTTACTAGATACGTTTTCTCTTCCGCTAAACACGTACCAGATAAGAAAACACACAATAATAATACCGCCAACAATAACCATGGTTTTATAGTTACCCATGAAAAAATTCTTAATTTTAGATACGATTTCATTCATAATCATTCCACTTCTAACTTAGTGATGATAGCATTGTTTCTATCTTTATCACCTAGACCATCTAAGAAAAGCATATTGTCATTCATGCTGTGATATCTTGGAAAAACTGCAATTAACGGCTCTTTTGGGTTCTCTGCTGTTTTATAGATGTCTTGAATAATATGTTTTTCTTCGTTGGTTAACTCATATTTAGAAATAATAGTTAAAGTTTTCATACTTTATCCTCCTGTTTAAACTAGTCGAAATCGACCAGTTTTATTTGCTGGTCATTTGCTTGTTATTTTTTAGTCGCTTTTCTTCTTCAATTTGTCTGCGGACTTCCTCAGTAATTTCTTTTTCCTCTTTTTCTATTTCATCTATAAGTTTTTGAACTGTATTTGTACTATTAGTTAATAGTTCTCTTATACATTCTAGTAGTATTTCTACTAAACAATCATCATCAAAATGTATTTTTTCATAGATATCTTCTTTATTTAACAGAGTAACGATAACATCTTTAACTGTTACATCTTCAGGTATAAAATTAGCATTTATTGCATCACTTGGATCATAATAATAATATCTTGCCCAATCTCGTATTTTTGTATCAAAATCTACTTTCGAATATTTTTCAAACATTTCTTTCCAATTATCGCACATTTAGTTTTTATCCTTTACTTTCCATTTACTTTCTAATTACTTTCCAATTATCTATTAATATTGAAATTTTATTTATTAATTAACTTTTGCATGCATGAACTATCATGTAAAAATACTGCAATCTAATTTCATTTATCGATTGAACATAAAAGTCGATAATTTAATAATAAATATTACAGTCTAATTGCATATCACCTATTTGTTCACAGTCTGTATATTGCCAAAGACGGCATATGCGATGGGGATTTTCTATAGTAAAGCTATTTTGATGATAATATTGAGCTACCCAAATAGGTACATAATCAGGCAATGCTTTTAAGTCTATAATATTTGTGAGCCAATTATAAGAACTATATAAGCCTACATAGTTATACCCTTTTTCTAACAATGTACTGATAAAATTAGCAATAGGATAAACTACATTTAAGTATCCTTCTAACATATCTTTATCTTCAGCATCATACCAAATACCGAGTTCAGGATTTTTTCCATTAAGATATGTCTTAATCTGTTTATCAACCCAATTAGCTTCTGCTACAGCTTCATGAATAAATGACGCATGGCTATAATAATAAACGCCATAGGGTAATCCATACGCTACAGCGTTATTTACATGTTCTATAAACTTTTCATCAAGTTTATAATGTTCTCCTATTTTTAGAATAACTCCTTTAATTCCAGCGTCTTTTACTGCCTGCCAATCGATCCATTCTTGCCAAGCAGAAATATCAATTACTTTCATCATAAAACACCTTCTTTTTTAACTGGTCGAATTCGACCAGTTTTTTTTTATAGGATAACGTTAATCTGTATTTAAAATAGATTAACCGCGTCAAAATTGACACTATGAAAACCCATTGAATTCGATGAGTTTTAATTTATAAATTTTTCCACCAATTTTTTATTTTAGCTATACTATTACTAAAATATTTTGACATATATTTTGCTTCATCCTCATTGGTAGGAACAATGCAATAATGTTCTGCCATCCACATTTTAAGAGCATTATTTTTAATATTTTGAAATAAAATAATCATAACAAGTAATAATACAATAATTAACATAATATATACCTCTATTTAAAATTAAATTCATTTTTTATTGAAGTAATAGTTCCTTTTGTATCTGTCATACATATAGGTAACCATAATGCTTCAACACCACAAATTTTATTGACATCAAACCTTCCATATAACCCCACAGCTTCACCATTTAACAGAAAAACACTGTATGTTATATAACCATTTAATTTAATATTTTCTGCAGTCATTATTGAACTCTTAGTTTGTTCAATATATTCCTCATAAATATATTGAACATTTTCGTTATTTTCGTTAAATACAGTAGATTGTTCAATAATATTTTTATTGCGGTCATAAATAGTTATTCCACTGCCTTCACGACCATATATAGGTTTTTTTATAATCTTATCTGCCGAACTAACATTGAGTATGCCTTCAAAACTTAGACCACTAAATGGAACATATTTTTTTATATAATTAGATTCTCTTTTTGAGTAAAAACAATATTTATCATTTAAATAATGCAACATTGCAGGAATTCGTTTATCCTGCATAATTAAGGCTTCTGGTGGATTAACTAAATAAATTTTCCCTTCATTATGAAGTTCAATCATTTTCATTCCTATAGGATATCCATCGTTAGATTTATCTTTTATTAATAATTCAGTTGGATATAATCTATATAGAATATTTATTTTTTGGTCAGTATTTTTTACATACACACCGTCATCAAATACTTCTAACTCAGATAACGGAATTAATATTGCATATACATTTTGTGGCTTATGTTCCATAAAATTATCATACAGATATTTTGTGTTATACCAGTCTTCTTTATAATTTGGGTCAGATGCAAATGCTATTACATCATCATTAGAACAAAGATTAATAAAAATTTCTGCTAATTGTTTATTAATTTCTTTTTCTTTTAATGATATTTCTTTCGACTTAAATCTAAAATTCCCATAAAAAGTTTCTGGTATAGCACATGGTGTATCTGAATTAATTTCTATTAATCGAAAATCACCATTCATATCTTTTACAAAATCCATTCTAGATAAATTGCTAATACAATCAAATTTAGAGCCAATAAAAGACAAGTTTCCAAACAAATCATTTACATGACGTACTGATTTAACAGTTTTATGCATAGCCCAAAATAAAACATTTGATATATCAAATAAATTTTCTTTTTCTTCTTTTGTAATATTTAATGGGGTTAAACTAGGATAACTATATCTCCAATCATCTTCTTTAATATAAGGTATTTTGTTTCTATCAATATTATCTATCCAACAACTAACTTGCACTACTTCTTCCTCCTGCACTTCCTATACCTGTTTTTCCTGTAGATATACTTGATTTGGTACCTATATTAGACACATTTTTATTTGGTGTTGTAATATTTTTAGCACTTTTGTTACTAATAGAAGATGAAGCCTTATCTTCTATTGGCTTACTATCTTTATTTGTACTACCATTTAAATTACTATCTCTACTGTAACTTCTACTATTATAGCTACCATTGCCTTCATTGTAGTTTCTATTATTATAGGTCCCACTATTCAACCAAGTTCCAACAATAGTACCTGCTAAGAAATCACTAAAACTACCACTATCATGATTTACAATAGTAATATCTTCTTTATCACTATCACGATATTGTTCTTGTGGCGGGTCTGCTCCACACCCTGTTAATAAAGATGAACTAATAACTAATGCACTAGAAAAAGCAATTACTTTTTTTAAAGTTTTGTTTTTAGACAACATCAACTCACCTCATATCTTTTTATTTTAAGTATAAATTTAGGAAATAACCTCTGCATATTAAAAATCTATCTTTTATTATAAAAATAGCCATTTTTGTAAAATCAATAAAACGGTAATTACAAAAATGGCTTATTTTGACATATTTAATTTTTCTAATCTCTCTAAAGCTATATCATGATATACTTCAGTTTTTTCGAACCCCACAAAATTTCTATTATGCATTTTAGCTGCTACAGCAGTTGTACCACTTCCCATAAATGGGTCCAAAATTATAGCACCTTCAGGAACAATTTTTATTAAATCCTCCATTAATGGAGTTGGTTTTCCAGTGAGATGAAATTTATCGGTTTGTTTTACTGTATATTGATAACAACCATCAAAAGGACCTGCATGTAGATTTCTTTTACATTTTCCCTTAGTTGCCCAAACTACATATTCGCACTGATGACGAAAATATCCTTTATGTGGTGCTCTTGCACATCTTCCTTTATCCCATGCTATAATACCTCTCCAAATTAATTCACCAATTTGAACAGCATCTGTAGTAGATGGAAGCTGTCTCCAGTCTGTAAACATTAAAAAATAACCTCCATCTTTTAAAACTCTATGACATTCACTAATCCATAGATTACACCAATGAAGCCAAGAACGTGTATCTTTACTATCTCCTACAAAATCTGGTCTATGCACCATAGTATTTGAACCCTGTTCATATTTTTTACTTGGTGGTAAAGCTTTTTCGGAAGCTGTTCTACCACCACTACAATAAGGCGGATCTGTAATAACTGCATCTATAGAATTAGATGGTAATTGTCTAAGATACTCTAAGCTATCTCCTAATAAAATTTTGTTTAAAAAATCATTTAAATTGTTTGTCATTTTCTTATCTCCTTGTTCTATAAATTATTATGAATTATTTTAAAATAAGTTAAATTATTTTTCTTTATTGGATCTGATAGTTGTTTTTTGTTTAGCATATTGAGCTAAATTATTTTTTAATTTAGTTGGAACTGGTACACCACAGTTTGTAGCATTTTCTAATATGCTCAAGCCCTCGTTGGCAATGTAAAACATTATAGCCACATCACGAGTTATAGTACCTTGATTAAACACTATATCCGCTATATGAGCAACCATAATAATAATTACTATAACAGCTTTTTTTGCTAATCCTCGCCAACCTTTTCTACTGTCTAATTTTTTATTAGGATTTAGCCACGCCGATAAAAGACCTGTTATATAATCTAATGCCATTAATAAAAGAATAGCTTCCCACAAATTAGACCAATTACCAAATAAATGACTACATATTGTACCCACAGTAGCGAAACACGTTCCCCATTCTAATTCCATTTTAACTGGAATTAATGTTCTAAAAAAATTTAAGATATCAGATATAAATTCATTCACTTAATCACCTACTTTAAAATATTGTAATTTTTTTGATAAACTCCTATAAAGGAGTGATTTATTTGAACAATAAAAGATTAAAATTACCTAATGGTTTCGGGAGTATTACCCGAAAAACTGGTCGCCGTCGTAGACCTTATGAAATAAGAAAATTCATTGATGGGCGTCAAAAAGTTATAGGTTATGAAGCTTCTTATGAATCTGCACTTGCTTTTCTTTGCGAATACAATAAAAATCCATTGTTATTTAGTCCCAGTGAAATTACTTTTGATGAACTATTCTGCTTGGTAAAAGCTTATTTATATCCACGTATTAAAGAACGTACACAATCTAGCTATAATTGTGCTTATAAACATCTAAATCGTTTATATGATAAACAGTTTGCTAAAATTCGTATTGGTGATTTACAATCTGCAATACGTGATATACATGATAATGGTGCTGGATATAGTACACAAAAGAAAGCTAGACAAGTTCTACATCACATGTATAGCTATGCCGTAAAATACGAAATAATTCCACCAGAAAAAGATATTAGTCG
>ENA-ORLM01001418-ORLM01001418.1-human-gut-metagenome-genome-assembly--contig:-NODE-1418-length-15453-cov-3.161811_pt1 | contig 15453 bp, 13 predicted proteins | sample MGYA00243063_ERZ508815 | MGnify/ENA primary metagenome ERZ508815 (study PRJEB26277, sample SAMN04329768) | human gut metagenome | biome: human-associated habitat | host: Homo sapiens | place: USA...
GGGCGGATTAGGGACTTTCACCCATTAGCGACGTGCGCCGCAAGGCGCACATCAAAAAAAGCAGGAAATGTATTAACTTTCTTACATACATTTCCTGCTTCATTATCAGTTACTCTATGAAATTTTAATTGCCTGAGAGAAGGATCTCCCTTGGCATATCTTTCGTTACTGTTATGGTTACTTTTTCCGCTTTATCATATCCATCCGGTGTTGTCTTTTCATAGAACACATATGTTTTACCTATTTCCAAGACAATCCGTCTTCCAGACTCTCCTACCGTGATCCGTTTGCTTGTATTCCATCGGTCGCTTTCCTCATAATAACCGATGGTGGCACCACCGATATATTTTCCACTTGCTTTATCCTGACGCTTAATGGTTACAACTATGTCTGCGACATCCTGCTTCTTTTGGGAAAGATTCTCCGGAGAACCATCATAAAAGACCGCACACCAGGTATCCTTGTAGCGGGCAATCGCACCACATTGATAGTCTTTATTCAACAGATTCCGGTAATGCCCCGAACTATGCTTCCACGAAAGCATTACTTCTTTAGCACTTGTCTGTCCACTTGCCATATTTTCTCCAAAAGATATGTTATTGATCACCAGTATATCACCAAAAAAGTTCTCCATGTCGTTCGAAAGATTTTTATGCCCATCATAGCCACTGTGTTTTAAGCGGTACAGAGCGAACCGATATAACTTATCCGACCATGTCAATGCCTTTGCACCTTTCTCTGCCCGGTACCTGTTCTGGATGGTAAATGCTTTCTTTGCCTGTGCCTTATAACCATCCTGTCCTTTTCCGATCACCTTGATGCTGTAACGGTACACTCGCACCTTTTTATGACCTTTATATAATCGGATCATCATAGTGGTTCTTCCGCCGGCTTTGCCTTTCAGGTAAATATACTTTCTTCCTTTTGCCTTCGCCTTCAGCACCTTTTTGTTTTTCACACTGACTTTCACTTTGGAATACTTCTTCAGCTTAGTCGGCGCAAAGCGGATTCCTGCCGAATCCTTGTTTAAGTCGATGGTCATCTTTTTGTTCAGCACTTTTGTTTTTGCATCTGCCGTAACATGCTGCGTCATAAGCACCATCATCGCCATAAAAAATACCATGCTTGTTTTCATCATTTTTCTCATATCGTCCACGCTCCTTGCTGTACGCTGGTCATTCCCAGCAATGTAAATTATACTGTATTTTTCTGCCATATTAAACAGATATTCGCAATCTGATCTGCTGCTTGCTTGATCGTGTTAAAATATATTTTTCAGTTTGTCATAGTCAATCAAATCTTTACTTCCGATCCTCTTGTCGAGTTCGGCTAAAAGCTGTTGATTGCATTCCTGTACCACCAACCGGATGTGATCCATAACATCATCTTCCTCCGGAGATATGCCTTTATGCCTGTGATAATAGATCACCGCTTCCCGGATGTAAGCACTTTTATTATCTGCGCTTTCAAGAATGTTATAGACCAGTCTGTGCTTCGGATTATCCAGCCGGAGTAGTACCGGGATTCTGGCAGACTTGTCCTTATTATCCACTGCCACCACCTCCTGTATCACCTGCTTTACTTCCTGCTCCATAAAAATCATACATCACACGGTTACTGATATCCAACTCACCCTGCGATTTTGCCTGGTAAAGTACCGTGAGCATATATGCCTTATGGTTATGTACCTTCGTCACCTGTTTTTGATATTGGTCGATCGCATAATCAATATCACATCGGTTCAGTTTCAAAAGCCGTGATTTCACAACCGCAGCCGGTTTGTCCTCTCCCATTACCCGCAGCACCGATTTATGGGTATTCAAAATATCGTAAAGCACATCCTTGACCGTGTTGATCGAATTTTCCTGCACAGTAGAAACATACTTGGGTTCCAGTTCATAATGCTGCTCTATAAACTCCATCGAATAGTCCTCACGCATCACCTCCTGATCCTGATATTGATTCTGATTAGGATTAAATATATTAGTCTTTATATCAGGATTTATATTATAGTCTTTATTATTGTTACCCCCATTTGCGTTGCTACCGTAACCGTTATTACCGTTACCGTTGCTACCGTTAGCGTTACTACCGTAAGGGGGGTAACGGTCATCTTTACCGTTAGTACCAAAAGGGGGGTAACGGTGATTTTCTTCTTTTTCTACAGCCGGATCGCTGATATTTTCAGTCGAAACCTGTTCATTCTCTTCTTCAGATAAATCCGCCTGCCGCTTCTTTTCTGCCCTTGTCAGATTGTTACTGGAAACCGTTCCATCGCAGCTATGATATAGTGTATGTGGTCCGAGATCCGGTTCATCTAACAACTCATACTCAGCCCGCCATACCCCATTATCCGGCATAAAGTGAACCTTCAAATATCCAAAATCTTTTAATTCTTTCCACGCACTATCAAATGCCTTTTTCCCTTCTTTGGTCAGATTTCGGAAATCTTCTTTTGTCCATTTCTTATCCGGCATGGAGATATATGCCTGTATGACAAGATATAGTCCCTTTGCTTTCAAAGAAATATTCACATCTCTGGTTATCTCATTTTGAACGACTGTAAATCCTTTTTTGCTTCGGAAGAAACCTTCTGCCATGTTATCACCTACCTGTCATCGACCGGTTGCTCCTCATCCGGAACGGATGAAAAATCACTGTCTTTATTTGCCGGTTTCTCCGCACTTTTCTTCTGTGCGAACTCAACCTCCTCTGTAATGATGCTGAAACCATAGACCTTGCTTCCCTCTTTGGTCGTATAGTTGTTATTCTGCACCCGTCCAATGACTAATACACGGGAGCCGCTGTGAAAATATCGCTCGACAAATTCCGCCTGTCTTCCAAAGGAAGTGCAGTGAAAGAAATCGGCATCTGCCTCTCCGTCACGCTTTGACCTCCTGTTTACTGCAAGATCAAATTTGGTAATGACAACTTCACTTCCATCCTCTGCTGTCTTTCTCGTTGTTTTTGGATTTCTTGTCATATTTCCAAGTAAAATAATCTTATTCATTCTGTGCACTTCCTTTCTTTCGTTTCCATGTTTCTAACAGTTCAAAAATGATATTCATCATTTCCTCTTCTGTGGTTTCTTCCTCAAAATACTCTGACAGCCGTTCATTTTTCAGAGTAATTTCCTTTTTTCTCTTCTGCTTCTTTGCAGAAGTAAGATAGCGTTCCAGGATCTGCTCATTAAGCTTTCCATCTACACTCAACTGCTTTATAGTATTTGCCTGTACTGTCGACAATTTCATTTTGTGCCTGCAGATGACATCATACACCAGCTCCTGCTCTTTCTCCGAAAGAACTGATAAGCTGACACCCTGAACCATTCCAAGCTGTTTATTATCTACCAAAGCCAGCAGATCATCATTCAGTCTTGCAATCCATATATATCTCTGAATCAGTTTATAATTCTCGCCACTTTCCTCAGACATCATCTTCAGGCTATTCCCAGCCTTTCCCTGATTCTTCATGGCATCGTATTTGATCTTATATGCCTTTGCCTTTTCACTCGGTCGGATGTTTTCCCGCTGAATGTTAGAATCCACCATAACCAGACTGGCTTCATCATCATCCATCTCTTTTACAAATACCGGCATTGTCTCAAATCCAAGTATCTCGCATACATGCTTTCTTGTATGTCCGGCAATGATCTCATAACCGCCTTCTTTGTGTTTCCGGACAATTCCCGGCACCAGCACACCATGCTCTCTGACGCTCTCAATCATCTCTGCCAGTTCCTCATCTGAACGAATCTGAAACGGATGATTATGGAATTCATGCAGTTCTGAAAGCGGTATCTCTTTCACATCACCTGCTTCCGCAGTCTTTTCCATTTTATTTCCGCCAAAGAGGTCATCAAAACTCGTCAATTTTACATTTTCTAATGCCTTTGTCCTACTCATGAGCGATTACCTCCTCTGTCAATTTCTCGTAAGCCTGCGCCACCGGATGTTTCTTATCCAATGTAAAGATGCTCACTCCCGCAGCAGATGTCTCAGCAGCTTTCACCGAAAATGGTATTTTGCTTTCAAAGATAGGAATTGCATCTCCATAAAACTCCCTGATCAGCTCCATAATATCCTTTGCATAGTTTGTTCTTGCATTCAGCATGGAGATTAAAATCCCTTCAAATTTGATTTCCGGATTCAAGTGTTTTTTCACACGGCAAATCGTTTTGATCAACTGCTCCAGTCCCTTTACCGGCAAATAAGCTGCCTGCACCGGAATCAAAACACTGTCCGATGCTGTTAGCGAATTTACTGTTATCATTCCTAAACTTGGCATACAGTCAATGAGAATGTAATCATAGAACTCTCTCATGCTTTCCACATATGCTTTCAAGACAAACTCTCTACTCATGGCATTTACAAGCGAAACATCCACTCCTGACAGATCAATGTTACATGGCATAAGGTCAAGTCCCTCTTTATGATGGATGATTCCTTTCGTTACATCCACCTCCTTGTCCATGATGATCTGCTCCATGATACTCGGAAGTGCAACTTCCAGTTCATCCGGATTTTCAATTCCGAGACTCTGTGACAGATTTCCCTGTGGATCTGCATCAATCACAAGCACTTCCTTTCCTGCTCTTACTAAGCCAACCCCAAGATTTGCGGTTGTAGTGGTCTTGGATACGCCACCTTTCTGATTGCATATAGCAATTACTTTACACATAATTCTGACCCTCCGTATTCTATAAATTATTATTTCTTAGTTTCTTGATGTTTTTCTTTTTGACATAAATACATTGTCAAATATAAGCGATAAAATTTGTTATTATCACACTGCATAAAATTCGAAGTGTAGTTAATCTGGCATCTCGGATTTTTTCTTAACAGTTTCATCATTCTTCTCAGCTCTTTTTTGTTACCTTGTAACCTGATTTTTAACATCAAACTTACCTCCATTTCTAAAATGTGGAACAAAAAAAACACATCGTTTATTGATGTGTTTTAAAAAAATTATTTAAATCATACTAGAGCTTAGCTTCAAACTAATCAAAAGGTGTAAAAAAGGTGTAATTTTAGTTAGATGGTGTTTCATTGTGCCCTAAATGTTGACATTGCCATATTATTTTGAAATATTGCCGTGGCAGATAAATAATACTTTAATTTTCATATTTTTTCTCCTTGTCGGGTACAAAAAGCCGCGTTTTGCCGCAGTTTACGCCACTCTTTTTGATAAAAGAAATGTTTGTCTGTCAAGTGGACATCAGACAAATGCACATTATATGGCAAATCGAGGCAAAATAAGGCAAAGTGTCACACTCAAACGGATACGAACCGTATACGAATATAGGGTCAGAGTATACACTTGAAAATTGGGGCTATCGTTAAAAAGTGAACACAACTTTATAACGATGAACCCAGAGGGTACAATATCATGATGCTGGGGTCAAAACATAGTGATTCTATGTTTGAACCTCTATCAGAACCTTGAAAATTTTATATTTCACAGTAAATTTGTCTTAAAAAGCATCGCTGGCTTTGAAGCGTCTATGTATTTCTGGTATATTTTTAAGCTAATACCGGATTTTGGGCATAGTTTCCCAAGCCCTTTCGGAATGCAAAGAGTTTTCGGAAATTTAGAGCCGCTATTTTACTGCCAAAGAAGAATTTTCCCCGTTGTTTTCCTCTTGGAAGTTTATCGAGATGATAATTCCTTCGGATGTTGGCGGGAATGGTTTCCACACCATTTCTTAGGCGTGCCAGATTACTAAATTCCTCACTTTTCATATATCTTTGGCTTTTAGCTCTATTAGATGCATTCTTTGAAGTGATAAAACTGGCAACTCTTTTATAAATTTTAGGGCGACACTGATTCTGATATGGACAGCCGACACAATGATTTCGGTCAAATGAAACTCTGCATTGCCTTGTTGTTTTTGTATAAGACTGGCTTATAGGTTCATGCCCTGCAGCACATTTCAAGAGGCGGGTTCCCTCTTCATTGAATTCGAAATCAGCTAAAGCATCCGGAGCTTCTTTGCCGATCAATGCAGTAGTTACCAGTTTGACATTCTTCTCTTTTGCAAGAGCTACATTGTCCTGACCGTCATAGCCGCCATCTGTAACCAGAATGATTTCTTCTTCGGATTTTTCCATTTTGGAAAGGGATTCCTGAAGGAAAAGACTGTCCGTATGTGTATTTTTATCAAACTGATAATCCGTTACTACAGAGCCATTACTACCCACTGTTTCTTCAATGTTAGCAACATATCCTCTGTAGGATTTGCCGGATTTATTCCTATAGGTTGCATCCGGATCGGATGGATTTTGAAGTGCCGACGAATTCATGGTGCCATCTTCCCTTGTTTTCAGACGACGTTTATCATTTTCAACAACTGTCTGGTCTGAAAGGCATCTGATAAAAAGCTGGTATTCCGTTACTTCTTCAAAATCTGTTTTGCACAACTTCAGTAAGACGTCACTATCTGTCAACAAGGTTTGAATAATTGCTTCCATATCATCATTTCTCTGATGATAGAAGATACGGTTATAATCATTCGGGTCTGCGTAATGCTTTAGTTTCTCAGAAAGCATATCTGGCTGCTTCTTTGTAAGATAAACAACCAGTTTGGATATACAGGTGTAGATCAGTTCCATACGGCTCAGAAAACGAATGTTGGATTCTATCATAACGGAATCCATACGGCGTATGCGTCCATTCAGCTTCATTATCTTAGCGATTTTACCGCTGAGATCTTTTACACAGTCGTGGTATAAGTCCACACCATGAAGTGTCTCATAGTCATAACATCTTTTACGGAAACGACTCAGAGTTTTGTCCGATATCGGCTGTTCAGCAAAGCTTGTGGTATGCAAAGCGTATTGAAGGTGGAGATCAAGCATCAGATTCTCAACGATTTCATCGTCAGAATAATCAAAAAGTTCCTTGATGATGAGTGCACCAATAATAACATTTACAGGTGCATTAGGTCTGGAGGCTTTATCACTATACAAAACAGAAAAACGCTCTTCATCTATCGCAGGAAAAATCTCATCGGCGAAGATTTTTGCCCAGGAATTTTCTAACGCTTTTCTTTCACGCTCAGTCAGATTCATAAAACTGTCATCGAATGACAACTGTTGGCAATCATTTGTTTTAAAAGACATAAGGGGCACCACCTTTCAAAAGTAATCCTGAATTATTCACGGAGCAACAGCAACAACCGCTGAAATCTGCATAGTTACTATATTTTAATTGAATATTGCTTTTCACTTATTTAGTGAATAGAAAAAGACCGCTATCTATGGTAAAATTTAGGTGTCAAATCAAAATCAAACCAAAGAAAGGGTCTTTCTATGGATATTTTAAACACCGTAAGCTTAGAAAGCAATAGCCAAATTAAAATTAATTTCGATGGAGGCGATTTATCCTCCGATGCAGGGCTTCTCCTGTTTAAAGAGTTCCTGTTTAAGATTGGAGCCGTTAAGCTCATCAATCGCATGTTCAAAACCAATGATACTGCATGGTTTCGCATTCATAAAGATGATACAAATCTGATGCAGGTAATCTATCAGATTATCAGTGCCTACTTCGAGGATGACTGTGCAGATGAGCTGACAAACGAACCCGTCATGACAGCTATTTTAGATAAAGATGCTCTGGCATCCCAGCCTACCTTATCACGCTTTTATAACCGCATGGATGAAGATACGATCAGCCAGCTAAACCAGATTACACGTGAACTCCGCAAAGTCATCTATTCCATTAAGAAACCGGAATTCATGCTTTTTGATATCGACTCCACACTTCTTGATGCTTATGGAAATCAGAAAGGAGAAGGTTTCAACTATCATTATCAGGCACATGGTTATCATCCGCTGCTGTGTTACGATGGATTAACCGGTGATCTTCTAAAAGCAGAACTTCGTGACGGTACCATGTACTGCAGCAAGGAAGCAGACATTTTTATGAAATCTCTTCTGGATGAATTCATCTGTGATTTTCCAGATATGCCGCTTTACCTTCGTGGTGACAGTGGTTTTGCATCACCCGATTTATATGAAGTTCTTGAAGATAAGAACTGTAAATATGCCATCCGACTGAAAGAGAATGCAAAGCTGCGCGAATTGGCCGAAGATGAAAATCAGGCGTTGTATCGTGCAACAAAATTCAACCAGGTGGATTATGCCGTCGAGTATGGTGAGTTTATGTATCAGGCGGGCTCATGGAGTCATCCGCGCAGAGTTGTTTTTAAAATCGAAAAGCCTTATGAACAAATGATTCATCTATATACATTTATTGTCACAACACTGGAAATGGAACCTTATCAAGTAATCCAGTTCTATTGCGGCAGAGGAAAGATGGAAAATTTCATCAAAGAAGGCAAGAGCGGATTTGACTTTGCCTCTGCAAGCAGTTCCACCAGGCTGGTCAATGCGAACCGCCTTTTGGTTCATGCATTGGCTTATAATCTATTCAATTGGTTTAGACGATTGGCACTTGCTGTCAGTATGAGAAAACAGCGTATTGATACCATTCGTTTAAAACTGCTGAAAATTGCCGCGAAAGTGGTAAGATCAGCACGATATAAATATTTCAAGCTGTGTAGCAGTTGTCCCTACAAGAAAGAATTCTATGAGACACTGGAAAATATCCGTAACTTGCGACCACAGTTGGAATGACAACTTTTAACGAACCTTGACAACCACAATAAGCATTTAAACCTATCACGGGAGAAGTCTGCCCATTTATAGGCTATCTTCTGGCAGGATAAGGTATTGAGAGTGGTTGTAACAGCAACTACGGCAGATTTTATGCACGCATATACTGCCGTGAATAATTCAGGGTAATAATATTATAACTCATAAAAAGCTATATTCCTGCCGTCACCGCAGTATCTTTTTTCTGTATTCTGCCGGAGATAATCCGGTCACCTGCCTGAACTGCCGTGAGAAGAATTTTTCATCATCGTAACCGCAGCTTACTGCCGTCGCATAAATGCTCATGGCGGTAGAATACAGTAAGTAGCAGGCTTTCATTACCCTTGAATTTATGCAGTCGCGGTTGTAACTTACATCAAAGCACTGTCGGTAAATCAAGCGGAAATGCCCCTCGCTGACGCACATTTTTCTGCTGACTTCCGAAAGCTTAGGCATCTTATCAGGCACTGAAATTATCCTGTTCCTTATGTCGGCAAGCTCGTTATAATGCGGAAGTCTTCTTCGTTCGCTTATCAGACCGACATCGCGCTCTGCATTCAGCGATACGGCCGATCGCAGTTCTCCGACCGGCGTGTTATCGGAACCGTGGCATGTGATAATAACCTGCCGTTCATCGTGCCGTGAATAAACCTCGTTGTGGAGCGATATTTTCAGTTTCTCAGGGAACATTCCGTTTTCCTTTTTGGACAGGATAAGAAATGTGTTGTCATCGGTTCGGCAGCATATTTCATGCTGAGCGCATACACGTTTTATTGCTGACGCTGTTTCTGCGATTATGTCGCTGCGGTAGTTTTCGCCAAACAGGTATTCTCCGCCGTCCGGGAAACTAAGCTTTACCGCCTGAATGCAGAAGTTATGCCCGGCTTCCTCCACAATGCTTTCAAATTCACGAAGATTGTAGAACCCCGTCAGCGAATCATACAGTGCGGATTGCCGCTGGCATTGCGTGAGATAGTGGATATCATTCTTCATTCGCAGAAATTCCAGCGTATCCGCAACAGTCTTGCTCCAGTCGCGGAAACTGAAATCATAGCTCGCCGGACGGTTGTATTCCAGCACCGTGTACCCGTAAAGCCTTGTCTGAAAGCACACGGGATTCACATAGAAAATCGCAGGGGAATCGTGCTCCGTAATGAATGGCACGGGAGTTTCGCCACTGCTGAACTTTATCGGAGGTTCTGAATACTCGTTACCTATCGCACAGCACAGGAACTCACCACCGTTGAAACGTTCACTGTTCCATGCGCTGTCAAGGCACAGAAACAGCCTGTCAGCGCCGTGCAGCAGGTAGAAAAACTCGCTTACCGCTCCGGTGTATTCCTCAAGAGTACGCGATGTAGTGAGCTTGCCGGAAAACTGTGCCACGGTGCTCATAATGGTGTGATACTGGTCTATCTTTTCCGCGTTAAGCTCGTCTAAAAGCTGCGAACGGCAGGTGCCGCAGGAGCAGGTGTTTCCGCTTACGAACCTATCGGAATTGTCTTGAATAGGACTGCCGCCGAGAATAGCATCCACAGCGTCCCGTCCCATTTTACGGCGGTTTCTGCGGTAAGTTGTCAGCAGCGGATAGTGATATATCCTTCCGACGGTATGGTCGTAGCCCGTTACCGTCAGCTCGCCGGGAATATCCACTCCTGCCGCCGAAAGAACATTGCACAGCCCGAACGCCATGGAATCGTTGGTGCATATCACCGCCTGAGGCTGCAGAATTTCACCGCTGAGATACCGCCGGGCAAGTTCCTCGCCGGAATCGTTCCAGAAGTTCCCGTAATACACTCTGATATTATCAAGGCTTATTCCGTGCTTTCCGAATGCGCGCTTGCAGCCGTTCAGGCGCTTTTGCGAAATAGCGTTGTCACTGCTTCCCGTCAGTATGTCGATGTCCGTGAAACCGTGAACCGTTATCAGATGTTCCGTCATTTTCTCCAGGTCGGTTTCATCGTCGGAATAAACGCTCTTAAATCCATCCATCTCCCCGTCAATAATAATGGCGGGGATTTTTGCAGCTCTTATTTTATCGATTGTATCGTTGATTATTGTTATATCCCGGAATGCCTCGGCTGTGACAATAACGCCGTCAAATAAATCCGGCTCAAACAGGGAGTAAATGATGTTCTCATAATTCAGCAGATCATCGTCCTGCCAGTGGTTGTATATGTTTGAGTAGACCGCAACATCGGTGCCTTTCCGGAATGCGGCTTCGGATATTCCGTATAGTATATCGCGCTGTTCGGACGCGTCGGCTCTTGCGGTAATGACCGCTATTCTTCTGCGCATAATATCACCCCCGTTTACAGTATAGCTTAATTTCGCACTAAAGACAAGAGCAAAAGTGCACATTATGATTAAAAGGTGGACTAAACGAATATACGCTATTGAATTTCTGCTTTGCAATGTGTATAATAAAACAAAAACAATGAGGTGGCATAATGAAAATAAGTGAAAATTGCTACAAGCTGGAAAATACGGCAAATCCAATTTCGCCGAATGTATTCTGCGCCGACCCGACAGGCGTTGAGTACAACGGCAGACTGTATATTTACGGCACTAACGACCATCAGCAGTACGAGGCAGTCGGCGATGACGGAAAGAACGACTATGTTCACACAAAATCCATCGTTATGTTGTCCACTGACGATATGGTGAACTGGGAATACCACGGCTTCATAGACACCGCAAAAATAGCACCTTGGATAGTGAATTCATGGGCGCCGTCCGTAGCTTCCCGAGTTGAGGCGGACGGAAAAACTCATTTTTACCTTTACTTTTCGAACAGCGGCTGCGGTGTAGGAGTGCTTACGGCGGAACACCCTCTCGGACCGTGGAGCGACCCTCTCGGAAAGCCGCTAATCTATCAGAATATGCCGGGGCTTGAAAATTGCCCTGCGCCCTTTGACCCGGGAGTATGCCTCGACGAAAACGGCACAGGCTGGCTTGCGTTCGGCGGAGGAACCCCACCTACAGGTAATACGCTGCACACAGATATCCCTAAGATAGTGCGGCTGGGAAAGGATATGCTTTCGTTTGACAGTGATTTCGTTCCGATAGACGCTCCGTATTTCCTCGAGGCAAGCGAGCTGAACTACGAAAACGGAACTTTTATCTACACATACAGCACGGACTGGCTGTCAAGAGAGAACTGGAACAGAACCGACGTTCCGGTGCCGGGAATATGCAGCATGGGCTGTCTGACGAGCAAAACTCCCCTTGACCCGGAAAGCTGGCAGTTCAGGGGCGGATTCTTTCTAAACGCCGGCGATTCCGGAATGGACTGGTGCAACAATCACACCCACCTTATCGAATATAAGGGAACAAGGTACATTCTTCACCACACAATGCACATTCAGGAGCGCATGAAAACAAAGGGAGGATTCCGCTGTATGTGCGTGGATCTACTGCCTTACACGGATACGGAATTCCCCGTCACAAAGGCAACACGCGAAGGCGTCACGCAGACTCAGCCGCTCGACCCGTATAAAGCTCACAGCGGTGCGGAGATGTTCACCTGCGCAGATATGTGGTACGAACAGATATCCACCGGCAAAATGGCTGTGAAGTCGCTGGCAGGGGGCGCATGGACTTACATAAAGGGCGTGGATTTCGGCAAGGGCGCAGAAAAGCTGCTCGTTACCGCAAAGGGCATGGGCGTTATCGAGCTTCGTCTTGATGACAGGAATGCCGAACCGTTGGGAGTGATCGAACTCGCAAAAGATGGATTTGATAAAATTCCTGTGGTTCTTCCCACAAAAATAACAGGAATTCACAATGTATATTTTGCATTTTCCAGCAAGGACATCTGTCTTGAAAAATGGCAGGCTGAATGAAAGGCGTAACCATGAACAAGAAGATAACAGCTTTGATTTGTGCGGCGGCTATGCTGCTTGTTTCCGGCTGCTCCGGTGATTCACCTGAGCAGCCGGAAAACTCTGCCGACAGCGTGAGTGAATCAGAAATAATCGACAGCCTTAACAACGGAATCATAATCGACGAGGTAAGCGGAAATGCGGCTGACGGCGCATGGATCTATGTAAGAGGTGCGGATTTCGGTTATGGCGCTTCCGCTTTCACCGCCGAGCCCTAAGAAGAGTCCAGCTAATAAATGTCAATAGCAAAATGAAAAAAATATTGTGTTTTTTTCTGCCTAAAAAGGGTGCACTTGCCCCTTGGTGAAAATATCATTTTTTAAAAGATATTGTTTCATTAAAGTTACAGTATTTTATGCAGCTATGTCGCATTTAGCAGCATTGTATTGTTTGTTATGCTCCTGTGGAGTAATGATTTCAAAAGGTTTGTTGTCTCTGAGTATTGCAAATATCATGTTGCATACTTTATGAGAAACGGCTCCCATTGCTACGAGTTTTGGTTTTGATTCACATTTTTTGAGGTAATACTCACGGAGTACCGGATTTTTTGCTTCGCCTGTGCGGGAAGTACTAATGCTTTGCAGTGTCAGCATGTGAATTACCCGCCTTGCTATAGCAGAACCTCTTTTGGACATTTGGATTTTTGTACAATTAAGTTTACCAGATTGTTTCACTGCCGGATCCAGTCCGAAGTAAGCAAAGAGTTGCTTCGGTTTTGAGAAGACAGAAAAATCACCAATCTCACCCATAAGGGATACAGCAGATAAGAAACCGGCACCTTTAAATGTTTCGATTAAATGGATTTGTCTGACAAAGTCAGTATCTTCATTGGCATCAATAAGATTATGTAATGATTCAAGTATACCTTTTATTTCTTCATCATATTTACGGATGAAACTAATATATAGGCGAATACGCTTGATGTTGCTGTCAATGATACAGCCAAATTCATTAGCATCGTTTGCAGCCTGGATAATGGCATTATACTTATTTTCAGCATATGTAAGTCCAAAGCGGGCTGTAGATTTAATAAGATCAATAATCTCTTGCTTGTCAGCATTTATAAATGCTTCTGGAGATGTATATGTCTCTAGTAAAGTGAGAGATGTGTTGATGTTAACTTTTGAAAAAATGCGAAGATACTGCGGAAATGCCATACGCAGTTCGCCTTGCAGCTTATTCACATAAGCACTGCGATTATCCATTAAGTCATAGTATTCACGACAAAGATTTCTGCAGTTTAAAGCAAGGTCAGATGGCATAAGAGAAACCTTTAAATCTGGTTTCAAACCAACTAAAGCAGCCTTTTTTGAATCAAAACGATCATTATGTACTTTTCTAATATTTATGTTTGTGCTATTCTTAGTGATGATAGGATTAATAACCGAGCAGTTAAAACCCTTATCACGAAGATAGCAGAAGAGTGGGTAATGATAAATTCCCGTGGATTCGAGGAAAATGCGACTTTCCAAAGAATACAACTCTTCTGCTTCTTTTATTTTAGAAACAGCGGTTGTAAGGGAATCAATACTGTTATGTAGGATTTTGTAAGGTTTTCCTACGAATTGTTGGTTTGGAAGTGCTATAGACATCCAGGAGAAATCAGCACCGACATCAATACCAACAGAGATGAATAGTTCATCAAGATTAAAAATAACTTTGTTTGACATGAGCAATAGCCCCTTTCTGATAGGAATCCATTTCCAATCTGGCAGGTACACAACCTAGCGCGTTATTCGGGTATGGTCTTCGGGCTCCCAACCAGCTAAAACATAAAACCCTGTCGAATGGACTAATTGACTTTTTTGCAGGTATCTGCTGATATTCAGCATCCCAAGGAGGAATACATTCTTTGTCCTATCCTAAGAGATAATACCTTATGTTTTATCTGGTGTCTATCAGGAACCGTCAGACATGATAATTATTATGGATAACATCTGATGAAGGAAGAATCCCTTCTTTTGTTATCTGATTTACAGAAACTTATTAACCAAGTAGTCTTGATTGACTACACCATTATTATACTAGGGAGGTGAAAATGATGCAGGGTTGTGGAAATGAAATATTTTCCATATTTAATCGTTTTCATCGTTTGAAAATCTCATCCATTCTGCCGGGGGTCTCATCCGTGGAAATGGGAACCTTAAAGACCATCGAGCATTGCCGCAAAGAAAAAGAGATGGCTACCAAAGAGACAGATGCCAAAGAGCCGGATAGCAAATCGATAGATGCAAAGGTTACGGTATCGGAAGTGGTACGTTATATGCGTGTGGCAGCACCGGCGGTGTCCCGGACACTTCGTTCCCTGGAAGAGAAAAAATATGTTGAACGTATGGTGTGTGAGGGTGACCGGCGGAATGTTTATGTGAGAGTAACTGAGGAAGGAAAAGAGGTTTTAAATGAATGCAACCGGATTTTGAGTGAATTATTAAAGTCGGTTACGGAGAAAATGGGAGAAGAAGATATGAACCGGCTGATTGGCTATCTGAATAAATTAGAGCAGATAGCAGAGCTTGAGATTGAAAAGAGAAGACAGTTGAAATTATAAATAATATAGAAAAGGAAGGAACAGGAAAGATGCGGAAACTATTTAAAAATATGCTCCCGTACTGGCATATCATCGTGGTAATATTTCTCCTCCTTGGAGTACAGGCTTATTGCGATTTGTCGTTGCCACAATATACATCCGATATCATTGATGTAGGAATCCAGAATAAGGGAATCAAACATATTTTGCCGGAAAAGATGCCGGAGGAAGAATATCAGCTGGCAGAACTTTTTATGACAGATGGTGAAAAGGATACTTTTGAAGCGGTCTATGAAAAAAAAGACGATACTTATGTATGTACTGCGGATAAAGAGACATTAGAAACATTGGATGATGAACTACTGACACCAATCGTACTGACTTACCG
>ENA-ORLM01001421-ORLM01001421.1-human-gut-metagenome-genome-assembly--contig:-NODE-1421-length-15432-cov-2.727906_pt1 | contig 15432 bp, 16 predicted proteins | sample MGYA00243063_ERZ508815 | MGnify/ENA primary metagenome ERZ508815 (study PRJEB26277, sample SAMN04329768) | human gut metagenome | biome: human-associated habitat | host: Homo sapiens | place: USA...
GAGGAGGCCAGAAATGCATTAAAACCCTGTGCAGATATTATGTATGAGTCGTTGATGAACGTCTCCTGTGATGAGATAACCTGTGTGGTTTTGACCGGAATGGGCTCTGATGGGACAGACGGTATTTTACAATTGGAACAAGTCAAGCAGATTTATGTAATTGCGCAGGATGAAGAGAGCAGTACGGTGTATGGTATGCCACGAGCGATTGCCACAGCCGGAGCTGTTGACGAAGTTGTCGAGCTGCAGCAGATTGCAGAAACAATCATTAAACACGTGGGGGTGCAATGAAATGGATGTAAGCCAGTATTTAGAAATTTTTATCGATGAAACAAAAGAACATTTGCAAACGCTTAGTGATCAGTTGATGATCTTGGAGACAGAGCCGGATAACATGGAAACGATCAATGAGATCTTCCGTGCAGCGCATTCTTTGAAAGGAATGGCTGGAACAATGGGCTACAAGAGAATGCAGCGTTTGACGCATGACATGGAAAATGTATTTCAGGAGATCAGAAGCGGTAACATGAAAGTGCAGCCGGAATTGATTGATGTACTGTTCCGTGGACTGGACGCATTGGAAGGCTATTTGGCTAATATTTTGGAATCAGCCGATGAGGGTACGGAGGATAATGAAGAAATTATCAACACCTTAAATTCCATTGCGGATAAAGCCAAAGGTGGTACCGGAGAGGTGCCGGCCCCGACACCGACAGCAGCACCGAGTGATGATAAGTCTGCTGCAAGTGATGGGAATAAAGCGAAATACGAAAACATTCGTATTAGCGATTATGAGAAAGCAACATTTGAAAAAGCAAAAGAAGAAAATCTCAACATATTAGGAATTACGGTATACTTGCAGGATAGTTGTATATTGAAAGCGGCGAGAGCTTTTTTGGTATTCAAATGTTTGGAAGAGCTTGGCGAGGTTATGAAAGCCGAGCCGAACGTACAGGATATTGAGGATGAAAAGTTCGATTATGATTTCAGTTTGGTGTACTTTACAAAAGAGGCCGCCGAGAAAGTAAAAGCAGCAATTGAAAACGTATCGGAGATCAAAGAAGCGGTTGTTGGAACGTTTAAGGTACAATTAGAAGGGGCTGAGGAAGCAGCACACGAGGAGTCGGTGCAGACCGCGGGAAAAGAATCAAAGCCAGCGACGAAAACCGAGGACAAACCAAAAGCGCAGGCTGCAGCAGCGACACAGAAGAAACCGGAAAAGAAAGCAACTTCTAAGGCAAAACCGGCGATTGGTCGTACGGTACGTGTGGATATTGAAAAACTGGATGTTTTGATGAATCTGGTGAGTGAGTTGATCATTGCGAAGAATGGATTAGTTTCCAGCAGTGCAACGAATGAACATAGAAACGATAATGGATTTAATGAGCAGATTGAATATTTAGAAAGTGTAACAACGAATCTGCATGAGTCTGTTATGAAGGTACGTATGGTGCCGATTGAAAGTGTTTTGAATCGTTTTCCACGTATGGTTCGAGATCTCAGCAAAAAGCTCGACAAAAAGATGGAACTTCATATGACGGGTGAGGAAACAGAGTTAGATCGTACCGTTATTGATGAGATCGGAGATCCATTGCAGCATTTGATCCGCAATGCAGCAGATCATGGCTTGGAATCGAATGAAGAGAGAATTGCACTTGGCAAACCGGAGGTCGGCAACATTTTCCTCGATGCATATCAGGATGGCAATAATGTTATTATTGAGGTCCGCGATGATGGTGCCGGCATAAATGTAGATGAGGTACGACAAAAAGCATTAGATAAAGGAACGATCACAAGCGAACAGGCAGAGTTGATGTCTGACAAAGAGATCGTTGAATTATTGTTCCGTCCAAGTTTTTCAACCTCTGAAAAAATTACAGATATTTCCGGTCGAGGTGTTGGTCTTGATGTCGTTAAGACAAAGATTCTGCCACTTACACTGGCGATCATTCAGGCTCTTATGGTTGAGCTTGGCACAGAAAAATATGCAATTCCGCTTGGTAATATTGAAATGATCGAAGATATTCCGCTTGAGGATATCAAACATGTTCAGACGAAAGAAGTGATCAATTTACGCGGAAATGTTATTCCGTTGATCCGTCTTGATAATCTTTTAGATGTTGAACCGGTAGAAAACGAGGAAGAGAGTCTGACGGTTGTTATTGTCCGCAAGGGCGATAAGCAGGCTGGTCTTGTCGTTGACAATTTGATCGGTCAGCAGGAGATTGTTATCAAGTCAATCGGTAATTACATTAATTGCAGCAAGATGATAGGTGGTGCAACCATTCTTGGTAATGGAGAGATTGCATTGATTCTTGAAGTAAATGCATTAGTATAGGGGGAGGTACATCATGGAAGAGATAGCAGATATTCAGAACTTAAACGTTGTGGGAGAGAGCAAGCAGTATATAGTGATCAAATTGGATGATGAATATTATGGCATAGATATCAGTTATGTGGATAATATTGTTCGAAATCAAAGGATCACACGTATACCAAAGGCGCAGAAGTATTTTAAGGGGGTGATCAACCTTCGTGGTGAGATCATTCCAGTGATGAGCTTGCGGTTGAAATTTGACCTGAAACCGGACGAATATACCAATGCGACACGTATCATTATTATTAAGTTAGAACCGCAGTCTGCTGTAGGCTTAATTGTGGATGAGGTAAAAGAGGTTTTGACTCTGAGTGAAAATGATATTGAGAAAAATACTGCGATTGATATGAACGATGCTAAAGCACAGTATTTGAGTGGTATTGGTAAAAATGGTGATAATTTAATATCTTTATTAAATATGTCTAGCGTAATTGTAGGCACAGCAGAAAAATAAACCAAGGGGCTGACAGAATCGAGGTGTGCATATGACGAACACAGAGGGCTTAGATAATATGAATTTTGATGTACTTACGGAAATTGGCAACATTGGTGCCGGCAATGCGGTCACTGCGTTGTCGCAAATGATCAATGCAAAAGTTGACATGTATGTTCCACAAGTAAAAATGTTGACATTCCAACAATTAGCTAATGTGATCGGTGGCGAAGAAACATTGGTTGCGGGAATCATGCTTTCCTTAGAGGGAGACATTGAAGGTTCTATGTTATTTATGCTTGGTTCGGAAGATGCACATCGTTTGGTGGAACAATTGCTTGGCATGAAGCCGCAAGCGGATGATACTTTTTCAGAAATGGAAATGTCAGCGTTGATGGAACTTGGTAATATTATTACCGGTGCTTACTTATCGGCGATTTCTAAAATGACAAATTTAACAATATCTCCGTCGGTTCCGTATTTATCTGTCGATATGGCGGGGGCAATTTTGAGTGTGCCCGCCATAGAGTTTGGAAAATTAGGTGATCAGGCACTTTTGATCGAGTCACGATTTCGAGACATGGATGTAGATATTAGTGGTTATTTTATTATGATTCCAACGCTGGATTCTTATGATTCTATCATGCGGGCATTAGGGATTAGTTGATAGAGATCAGCAAAGGAAGATTGCTGGAAAGGTATGGTTGCCACTATGGGAGAAATGATAAAAGTTGGAATGGCTGACTTAAATATATGTATAGCTCCGGATGCGTTGACAACGCTGGGACTGGGGTCTTGTGTTGGTGTGGCTTTGTACGATGCACAGATGCGGATTGCCGGGCTTGTACATATTATGCTTCCGGACAGCAGTAAAGTACGTCAAAATGAAAATAAGGCGAAATTTGCAGATACCGGCATTGAATTGCTGATCGAACGCATGAAAGAGAGAGGGGCTGCTGTTAATCGTCTAACAGCTAAAATTGCAGGAGGCGCGCAGATGTTTGCATTTAAGTCAGATAATGATATGCTGCGTGTTGGACAGCGGAACGTTGAAGCAGTTAAACAAAAGTTAGCACAATTAAATATTAAGATCCTGGCAGAGGATACCGGCTTGAATTACGGAAGAACAGTTGAGTTTTATCCGGCTAACGGTGATTTTGTAATTAAATCTGTTGGAAAACCGGTACAGACGATCTAGGGAAGGAGACTTTTTGGTGAAGGCAGAATTTATTCCAAAAGTGATCACATTACTGGCAGGTGCAGTAGTGTGTATTGTAGCTATTGTGAAACAGATGGATGTGACTTACAGCCTGGAAGTGCTGTTAGCGACATTGATCGTCTTTTATATTATTGGGATCATTGCACAAAAAATTATTTTGAAAGTGGAGCAGAGTAATCGCTTTATCCGAAGCAAACGTGATGAAGAATTGCGAGAGCAGGAAAAAGAGCAGCAAGAACAACAGGATGAGCAGACACAAACAGGGGAACAGACTGATTCTGACCAGGAAGAACCATAAAATATTTTATAAACGGGAATGGTGGTTAGTTGCAGGAGGGATGGAGTTACTCGATGGACGAGAAAAAAAGGATTGCCCTTTGGGAAGAATATGCCCGTACAAAGAGCAGCAAGATTCGCGAAAAACTAATTTTGGAATATGCCGGTTTGGTCAAGATTGTTGCCGGAAGACTGGGAATGTATTTGGGTTATACTGTAGAGTATGATGATTTGGTGGGATATGGTATCTTTGGTCTGATCGATGCGATCGACAAGTTTGAACTGTCCAAAGGTGTAAAATTCGAGACGTATGCCAGCCTTCGAATACGTGGTGCAATTATTGATCAGATCCGAAAGATGGATTGGATCCCGCGTACGATCCGTCAAAAACAAAAAAAGATAGAGACAGCCATGCAGGAGCTGGAGCGAGAGCTAGGACGAACACCTAACAGTGAGGAATTGGCGAAATATTTAGAGGTTACAGTAGAAGAAGTAGAACGGATGATCTCGCAGGCTAACTTATCCAACTTGATTTCTTTGGATGAGTATTTAGAGCAGGGGAGTGATGTTCATACAGAACCTAGTGGGCGCCCGAGGTTTGACCAGCCGGAACAGGTTGTAGATCGACAGGAAACAAAGCGTATTCTTGCAGAAGCGATTGATAAACTGACGGAAAAAGAGCAGAAAGTAATTGCGCTGTATTATTTTGAAGAGCTTACGCTCAAGGAGATCAGTAATGTGTTGGAGGTTTCGGAATCCAGAGTCTCACAATTACATACTAAAGCTTTAAAAAAGATGAAAGAACGCTTGGGAGACCAAATAGATCTGTTTGGAATAGGAAACATATAGACGAGGAGTACAGATCGGATTCATCCATTTGTAGCCCTCGTTTTTCATTGCAGCAATAAAGACGATGTATTAATGGTACTTGAATCTGTTTTTGTGGTACAAGGTCAAAACACAGAACGTCGTGGGCTGAGGAAGGAGTGTGAATATGAAAAGAAATGCATATTTTCGACTAATACACAAAGCAGATGGCATTTTTTTGCAGAGTTTTGTATCACAAGAAGGTGGAAAAGAGCTTTCTGTAGACGACGTGATCTGGTATTTAGATCAGAAAAAATACGCAGAAAATGTCTCTTCGTTGGAAGTTCAGGACTTTGTGCAGCGTTCAGTTATAGGTCAGACACTTTTGAAAGTATCGGATAATTCTGAGGCGTTGCCAGAGAATGAAATGGTACGTATTACAATAGATCCGCATAGTTATCTGGCAAAGATCCGATTGTATCCGTCCTCTGATAAGGGATCACGTCTGACCGAAGAAAATGTGTTATCTCTGCTTGCACAGAATGATGTGCATCACGGCATTTTAATGCAAAACCTTACATTGCTTCTTAAGGCAGAACTATACTGTACGGATGTATTGATCGCAAAAGCTGTGCTTCCGGTGCAGGGAAAGTGCGCTAGTATCACATATCATTTTGATGTACAGAAAACGAACACTCCAACGATGAAGGAAGATGGTTCGGTAGATTTTCATAGGCTGGATATGATCGAGCGTGTTGAAAAGGGACAGCTTCTTGCAACGTTGACGCCGGAAACAGCACCGATTCCGGGAACGGACGTTCGCGGAAATGTGATACAACCTGCAAAATTAACGCCAGTTGTACTCAAGCATGGTAAAAACATACACTTATCAGAAGATCAGTTGGAAATGTATGCGGATTGTGCCGGAAATGTTACACTGGTGAATGATACCGTGTTTGTTTCCAATGTCTATGAAGTTCCGGCAGATGTCGGGACATCCACCGGAGATATTGATTATGATGGCAGCGTTGAGGTGAGGGGTAATGTGTTGACCGGTTACACGGTAAAAGCAACCGGAGATATTACGGTAAATGGTGCGGTTGAGGGAGCAACTTTAATCAGTGGTGGTAAAATTGTCATAAAGCGTGGAATGCAAGGCATGGAAAAAGGCGTTATGAGGGCCGGGGGAGATATCATTTCTAATTTTATTGAAAGTTCCAAGGTACATGCAAGTGGAAGAATTATCACCGATGCGATCATGCACAGTGATGTGGAGGCTGCAGATGAAATTATTGTCAATGGCAAGCGCGGATTGATCGTCGGCGGAAAGATCCATTCGGGGCTCAAGATCACGATGAAGACAGCAGGATCTACCATGGGGACCCAGACGGAACTGGAGATTGGAATAGATCCCACGCTTTTAGAGCGCTATCGATGTATTGAAAGGGATATGGAAAAAATTTCTGCAGAACGTGATACACTGTTGCAAAATATTGATATTCTCAAAAAACGCCTGAAATCTAACGGCAAGCTCGATGAGGATAAATTAACATTGTTAAAATCATCGGCAAAGCGTGTTCAGGAGATTGGACCACTGATTGTGCAGATGTCGGAGGAATACGATGAGCTGGAGGAAGAAATTGAATCCACACAAAATGGTGGACGTATTGTTATATCTGAAGTTGCATATCCTGGTGTGAAAATGACCATTGCAAATGTGTCCAGTTTCATCCATAATGAAACTAAACATAGCGCATTTGTTCGCGATGGAGCAGAAATACGCGTACGTGCGATCTGATCTATCCGTCAAGTTTGTTTTTGTGAACAACACACAATGAAAAGGGATACCTGTAGCTTATTGCCTGCAGCTGGAAAGGATGAGTGATCATTATGTCATTAACACTTGATTATGTTTCGATGCCACCGAAATCACAAGAAATATCACAAATACAAAATGCAGAACAGATTCGTTACGAACATGGTCAGCAGGAGATGGCGGCGCAGTTCCAACAGTCAGTTAAGAATCAGTCGGAGCAGACGATACGCAGGGCTAAGGCGGAAAATGAGCCGAATCGTTATGATGATGAAGAGCGTAAGCGTAGACAGAAGCATTCGGGCAAACAAAAGAATAATTCGTCTGACAACAAGAAAGAAACGAAAAAAGAACCGCATTTTGACATGCGCATTTGAGAAGAAAGGTAGAAAAAGTAAAATGATTTTTTTGGAAATAGTAATGATCGTGATTGGACTTGGTGCTATTATTTATAGCACAAAAATTACGGATGGTGCGGAGAGTTCAGATATTAAAAGTGTTGTTGATGGGCAGGATCAGATGGAGCAGCTCCGTCATAAAATAGAGCAGTTTAATGAAGAAATCACACGCAAACAGGAAGAGAAACTAGAGGATACATCGGAAAAAATGAATACGATCTCAAACGAAAAGATTATGGGGATCAGCGAATATTCAGATCAAGTGATTGATAAAATTGAGAAAAATCATGCAGAAGTTGTATTTTTGTATGATATGTTAAATGAGAAACAGGCAGAGATTCAAAAACTGATTCACGAAGCAGATTCCTCGAAAGTTCAGTTTCAGGATGAACTTGCAAAGTCTTATCAAAATGTGAAGGACATTGTGGATCCGGTAGAGGTAAGTGGAAAAGATGCAAAAAAGACCGGTAACGAACAGTCTGATAGTGATCTTTCAGAGGAAGATTATGATCTGCAAAAGCTGAGTGACAAAGAGAGACAGGCTTTTGACGAAGAATTTTCTATGCAGAAAGAAGAGAAAAAAGTCGATCATAATGAGGAGATACTCGCACTTCATGACAAGGGATATTCCATCTTAGAGATTTCTAAAATGTTAGAAATGGGACAGGGCGAGGTCAAATTTGTATTAGATATGTACGCATAGCATTGAGAGCGATCATGGAGGAAAAACAGATGAAACATAAAAAAACATTTTGGAGAGGTTTTGGAGCCGGTGTCCTTTTCGCGGCAGTTATTTTGGGCATTTCGTGTTTGCTCAGAACATCGGATGCGCAGGTGGTAGCTCGCGCAAAGAAACTTGGTATGGTCTATGAAACCTCTGATAGCAACGCATTGGCGTTAAAATCCAAAGATCAGGAGCAGAAAGCAACGAAAGAGCCGAAACAGACGGACGCTGCTGCAACGCAAAAGCCGGTGCAGAGCATAGATCCGGCCGCTAGTGAAGATCCATCCAAAGTGCCAACGCCGGAACCATTGGGAGATTCAGGAAATGACACGCAAACCAAGAAAGCTTCAACTAAGAAATCTATTGACAATGATAAAACTATGCAGAATGAGAAGATGGAGAAAGAAGTCAAAAGTTCTGCTAAAAAGTTAAAGATCGTATTGGGTGATATGTCACAGACTGTTAGCAAAAAACTAGAGCGGCTGGGAATTATTGATGATGCCGAATCGTTTGATAATTACATGAATCGTAATGGATACAGTCAAAATATCACGGTGGGATCGTTTTCTATCTCGCCGGATGATACATATCGGGATATTGCAAAGAAGATTACTAAATAAATTTGCAGCAGACAGAAGATAAGATGTGTTCTCATGTATTATATAAATGCTATTGGATAACAGGAAGGTAGGATCAATATGAAATTTAGACCGTGTATAGATATTCACAATGGATCGGTTAAGCAGATTGTCGGCGGGACATTGAGTGACCGTGGAAATCAGGCAGAGGATAACTTTGTGTCTGAATACGATGCTGCCTTTTACGCCAATATGTATCGTGAAGATGGACTGACAGGGGGACACATTATTTTATTAAATAAAGCGGATAGTGAATATTATGAAGCAGATCTGGCACAGGCAAAAGAAGCATTGACAGCGTTTCCGAGGGGGCTGCAGATTGGCGGTGGTGTGAACTTACAAAATGCGGAGTCCTTTTTGGATATGCAGGCAAGTCATGTGATCGTTACGTCTTTTGTGTTTCGGGATGGCAGGATCGATTGGGATCATCTGAAACAATTAGTATCCCTGGTAGGACGAGAACATTTGGTGTTGGATCTTAGCTGCCGGTTTGTTCAAGATGACTATTATATTGTGACAGACCGTTGGCAGAAGGTTACAAAACAGCATTTTTCTGTCGAAACATTAGAAATGCTGTCGGAATATTGTGATGAATTTCTAGTGCATGCTGTTGATGTTGAAGGGAAAACTTCAGGAATTGAAAAGCAGGTGATCCAGCGAATGGGCCAATTTCAAGGGTGTCCAATGACGTATGCAGGTGGTATACACAGTCCGCAGGATTTACAGTATATTGCAAAAGCTGCGAATGAAACGGTGGATTATACTATCGGTAGCGCATTGGATCTGTTTGGAGGATCGATCGCCTATAAAAGCATTGTATCCGGTGAATTTACGGGTGCAATGTAACAATTTTGTAACAAATTTGTAAAACGACTTGCATTTTTCAAAAAACATGATATAATTGTTACATAAATGTTAAGAAATTGTATTAATTTTGCAACAAAATTTGCTGCTTTATAAGTGGCGGAATGGGGATTATTTATGTTTAAGAAATTTGCAATGTTTGTACTGATGATTGGAATGTTGTTCAGCTTCGGGCTCGTACAACAGACAACCGTTTCTGCTGACAGTGCAGTGACTGTTTCAGAAAATACAACAGAGAATAATACAGAGACAATGAGTGTGCCGGTCGTGTCCAGTGCTCCGGTTGCAACAAAGCAGCCTGTTGTTACGAAGACACCAGCAAGAACAAAGCAGGTAAAGAAAACAATCGCTAAGTCTAAGAAGACCAAAAAATCAAAAGTTAAGAAAACACGAGCTAAGTACAAGAAATCAGACTTGAGACTTATGGCAAGTATTATTAACTGTGAAGCAGGCGGTGAAAGCTATCAGGGACAGGTTGCTGTTGGTATAGTTGTAATGAACCGCGTAAGATCTAAGCAGTTTCCAAATACCATTCGTAAAGTGATCTATCAGCGTGGACAGTTTTCACCGGTACGTAATGGTATGCTTCGCAAAAAATTAGCACAGTATGATGCCGGAAAGATTCGTTCCAGACAGTGGAAATCATGTATTAAGGCGGCGAAAACAGCTTTGAACGGTCAGACGATCGTCAAGATCAAAGGTAAGACACGTAGCATGAAAGGTGTTCGTTTCTTTAGTGTTGGACTTCCAAATGCAAAATTTCGCTTGGGTGGACATCGATTCAAATAAGAAGATGGATTAGGACAGCGTATGATGCAATACACTGTCCTTTTTATTTTTAGAGGAAACTTTTCGATTCTTATAATCTAAAAAATACTCTGCGAGAATGCGATCACCGCACAGAGGAAGATTGCATAAGCTGAAGATAAGTCGGAGGTAGATATTATTTTACTTCTTGGAAAGAATGTGATATGATAGTATGCAATGATAATATGGCTGTGTTAGCGAATGGTTAGATAAGCGGTGGTCATATGATAATTAAGGAGGAATGGATAAAAGTGAGTAACCCAGAGGATATCAAGGATGATCATGAAAAGGAAACAGTTGTTTCCCGTAATTTTATTGAAAATATAATTGATAAGGATTTAGAAGACGGCGTCTATAGCAAAATTGTGACGCGTTTTCCACCGGAGCCAAATGGTTATCTGCATATTGGACATGCGAAATCTATTATTTTGAATTCGGGTCTGGCAAAGGAATATGGCGGAGATTTTCATCTTCGTTTTGACGACACCAATCCGATGAAAGAGAAAGCAGAATTTGTTGAGTCGATCATGGAAGATGTTCGCTGGATCTGTGGTGATCTGGATAAGGAAATGGTCTTTTTTGCATCCGACTATTTTGATCAGATGTATGAATGCGCAGTAAAGCTGATCAAAAAAGGAAAAGCATTTGTGTGTGATCTTAATGCTGAGCAGATGCGTGAATATCGTGGTACACTCAAAGAGGCCGGAAAGAATAGTCCATATCGAGATCGTTCTATTGAAGAGAACTTGGATCTGTTTGAACGCATGCGCAATGGTGAGTTTGAGGATGGATCATGTGTACTTCGTGCCAAGATTGATATGTCCTCGCCGAACATGAATATGCGTGATCCGGTTATTTATCGTGTGGCAAGAATGCATCATCATAATGCCGGAGACAAGTGGTGTATTTATCCGATGTATGATTTCGCACATCCGATCGAAGATGCGATCGAGGGTGTGACACATTCGATCTGCACGTTGGAATTTGAAGATCATAGACCGTTGTATGACTGGGTAGTTCGTGAATTGGAGTTTGAGAACCCGCCAAAGCAGATTGAGTTTGCAAAATTATATTTGACGAATGTTGTAACCGGTAAGCGTTACATTAAGAAGTTAGTAGAAGATGGTATTGTAGATGGCTGGGATGATCCACGTCTCGTGTCGATCGCTGCGCTGCGCCGCCGTGGTTTTACACCGGAATCTATCCGTAATTTTATGGAGCTGTCTGGTGTATCAAAAGCACAGAGCTCCTCTGATTATGCCATGCTTGAGTATTGTATCCGGGAGGATCTCAAGATGAAACGTCCGCGTATGATGGCGGTTCTTGATCCGGTCAAGCTTGTTATTACAAATTATCCGGAAAATGAGATTGAATATCTGGACGTTGCAAACAATCAGGAAAATGAGGAAATGGGAACTCGTAAGGTGCCATTTGGACGCGAATTATATATTGATCGTGCTGATTTTATGATCGAACCGCCGAAAAAGTATTTCCGTTTGTATCCGGGCAATGAAGTTCGATTGATGAATGCATATTTTGTAACTTGTACCGATTATATTACAGATGATGACGGGAATGTGACAGAGATTCATTGTACGTATGATCCGGAGACTAAGAGCGGAAGCGGTTTTACGGGAAGAAAGGTAAAAGGAACCATTCAATGGGTATGTGCCGAGACAGCCGAGAGGGCAGAAGTTCGTTTATACGAAAATATTGTCGATGAGGAAAAGGGCGTGTACAATGAGGATGGAACCATAAATGTTAATCCAAACTCGTTGACAATACTTGAAAATTGCTATGTGGAGCCAGCGTTAGCAGAAGCAAAACCTATGGATAGTTTTCAGTTTGTGCGTCAGGGATATTTCTGTGTAGATTCCAAAGATTCTACGGAGGATCATCTCGTTTTTAACCGCATTGTATCGTTAAAGAGTTCATATCGTCCAAAATAAGGAGGCAAAAGCGACATGGGGTTATTTTCAGGTTTGGAAAAATTTGGCTTAGGTAAGCTGGAAAAAATGGATGTTTTCGAAGAAGAAAAGAAAAGAGATGCAGTCGAACATCCGAAAAAGGATCAAAAGCCACAGATTCAAGAAGAAGATTTATTGTTTGATAAATCATTTACTTGTCCGGTATGTGATGAGGAATTTCATTCAAAAATGGTGCGTACCGGTAAGGTAAAGTTATTGTCGGCGGACAGTGATCTGCGACCAAAATATCAGATGGTTGATTCGTTAAAATATGATGCATTAGTGTGTCCACACTGTGGCTATGCTGCATTAAGCAGATTCTTTAAGTTTATGCTTCCTGCACAGGCTAAGATGATTCGTGAAAACATCACGGCTAATTTTAAGGGAATCGACACATCGGCAAGTACATATTCTTACGATGACGCAATTATGAGACATCAGCTTGCACTTGCAAATGCTGTTGTCAAAAAGGCTAAGACAAGCGAAAAAGCATATACTTGTCTGAAAATGGCATGGCTATACCGTGGCAAAGCAGAAAATCTTCCAAAAGATAGTAAAGACTATCAGACACAGATCATAGAATTAAAAAAGCAGGAGTTAGAATTGCTCAAAAATGCTTGTGAGGGATTTAAATCTGCATATAGCAAGGAAACATTTCCAATGTGTGGCATGGATGAGATCACGATGATGTATTTGATCGCAGATCTTTGTCGTAGAATTGGACATTTTGACGAATCAAAACGGTGGATTTCCAGTGTACTTACAAGCCGCGGCGCGAATGAGCGCATTAAGAACAAGGCGAGAGATCTTAAAGATATGGTTGAAAAGGATGTGGAACGCTTGTCCAAAGTAAAACATTAAATTGTTTCATATTCGCAATGTTACATAAAAAAATGAGGACATCACGGAAAACCTGTGATGTCCTTTTTTTAGGGTATAGGAAAATGCTCGTAGCGCAGAGGGAAGCCAACAAGAATTGCTTTAGCAATTCTTGCAAAGCGCTGGCTTTGCTTTTTTATGCGTATATGTCGCAAATGATATGCAATGTTATCTGTCTGCTTGAAATAAAGCAGATTATTCTGCAATAATGGTATGATTTGTTTTTATAATACTTCTTGGTAGTGCATCTTTAGAATTTTTCCATGGTGCATTTTCGTTTCGATAATCAAATTTATCGGTAAACCACTCCAGATCATCTGTCACACGCTTCATATTATCCAAGTATAGGCGGTTGAGATCATCCAAAAAAGTATCTAATTTCCTACCGGACCATTTGGTGCAGGCTGCAGTGCGCAGATCTGCATAGTGCTTGGTACAAACACCCTTTCCCTGTTGAAAAACTGCCCGAAAATCTGAATCTTTATCATAACAGTAGAGTACAGTGTCAAGATAACGATCAAAGATTCGATGCATACGGTTACAGACATAGCAGGAATTTTCCAGCGTTTCTAAATACTCTGTCAGAGGATCGGTTTCTTTTTTTCCAAATAATCCTTTTTTAGGAGATGTTTGTGATTTTAGTAATGTTTCAATGCGATCATTTGTGCGTTTCATATGAGTATGAAGCATTAAAGCGAGCCCCAGACGATTCTGATATCCGTACATTTTTTGAATATGGTGGCTGCAAAATCCAGTTTCATTGGTTTCCATACGGACATCATCTTCCATATAGCTTGGTCCCATGACAAACTCAATGGATTCTTTTTCAAGATCTTCATATAATTTACAGACCGGGCATTCGCAGTCGGTGCGGAATGCATCTCCGACAGGAATCGTAAACAATTGTTCTTTCAAGTATTTTCCTCCATTCCTAACGCTGCGCTCTTTTACTGTGTCTGATCGTACGGCGTTATTTTCTTTTTCTTATATTTTACAGGAATTGCGGGAAAAAGAAAAGGGAAAGTAAGAAAATACAAAAAGTGAGAAAATAAGAGAATAAGAAAGAAAATAAAAGAATAATATGAAAATAGACAAAAATACAGAAACGCTCTATATTGCATATCCAAAGAAAATGAAATATATTATGCATATGGTTAGCACTCGAATATAGCGAGTGCTAGTAACAGGAAATCAAAAAGGAGGTTTTTAGAATGAAGTTAGCACCTTTAGGAGACAGAGTCGTATTAAAGCAGCTCGAAGCAGAGGAGACAACAAAATCAGGAATTGTATTACCGGGTAACGCACAGGAGAAACCACAGCAGGCGGAGATCATTGCAGTTGGACCTGGCGGAATTGTAGATGGTAAAGAGGTTGAGATGCAGGTTGCAGTTGGTGATAAAGTAATTTATTCCAAGTACGCCGGCACAGAAGTAAAATTAGACGGCGAAGAGTTTATTGTAGTTCGTCAGAATGATATTGTAGCAAAAGTAGTTGATTAAGGAGGAATCTAAAATGGCAAAAGAGATTAAATTTGGTGCAGATGCCAGAGCCGCATTGGAAGCGGGCGTAAATAAATTAGCAGATACTGTTAAAGTTACATTGGGACCAAAAGGAAGAAACGTTGTTCTAGACAAATCTTTTGGGGCTCCATTGATCACAAACGATGGTGTTACGATCGCAAAAGATATTGAGTTAGAAGATGGTTTTGAAAATATGGGAGCACAGCTTGTAAAAGAGGTTGCTACTAAGACAAATGATGTTGCCGGAGATGGTACTACAACAGCTACCGTACTTGCACAGGCAATGATCAACGAAGGAATGAAGAACTTAGCAGCAGGTGCTAATCCAATCATTCTTCGCAAAGGAATGAAGCAGGCTTGTGATTGTGCAGTAGATGCGATCGCACAGATGAGTTCTAAAGTAACCGGTAAAGATCAGATTGCAAGAGTTGCAGCAATTTCTGCAGGAGATGATTCTGTTGGAGAGATGGTTGCAGATGCAATGGAAAAGGGTTCTTACGATGGAGTTATTACTATTGAAGAGTCTAAGACCATGAAGACAGAACTTGACCTCGTAGAAGGTATGCAATTTGATCGTGGTTATGTTTCCGCATATATGGCAACAGATATGGATAAGATGGAAGCAAATCTTGATAATCCATATATTTTGATCACAGATAAGAAGATTTCTAATATTCAGGAAATCTTGCCACTTTTGGAAGAGTCTATGC
>ENA-ORLM01001423-ORLM01001423.1-human-gut-metagenome-genome-assembly--contig:-NODE-1423-length-15427-cov-3.053029_pt1 | contig 15427 bp, 13 predicted proteins | sample MGYA00243063_ERZ508815 | MGnify/ENA primary metagenome ERZ508815 (study PRJEB26277, sample SAMN04329768) | human gut metagenome | biome: human-associated habitat | host: Homo sapiens | place: USA...
TGCCCGACGAATGAGCGGCAAATCGGCCATCTCGGCGGGCCGAACTACTCCAGCTCAAACGCTCCGGTGTACAGCTGATAGTAGTATCCGCGCTTGGCGATCAGCTCCTGCTCGATGAGCGGCAGCATGGCGTATCCCCCGCCGAAGGTGAAAAGCCCGATCTTGAAGAAGGAGGCGAAAATGGTACGAAGTCGTTGCATGTTTTCCGTGTTCTTTACTTAATCCGGCAGTGTTGCAGTCGTGCCGCAGGGGCGGGGTTCCGGGGCGGCTGTGCTCCCCGCCCGGCCGTTTTATTGTCCGGCGTTGGCCACCGACGCCATGACCGTGGCGACGACGGCTGCGGTTTCGGTGCGCAGGCGCTGCGTGCCGAGGGTGATCTCCTCGAACCCGTTGGCGCACGCGAAAGCGATCTCCTCGGCCGAGAAATCGCCATCGGGGCCGATGAAGACCAGCGCCGCCTCGCCTTTGCGGAGCGTCGCGGGCAGGTTGATTTTGCCTGCGGGCGACAGCGCCGGGGCGCAGTGAGCGATGAATTTCCGCCCATCGAACGGCCTGGCTGCGGCCTCGCGGAACGGCGTAAGCGGGTGCAGCTCCGGGCGGTAGGCCTTGAGCGACTGTTTCATCGCCGCCGTGATGACCTTCCCCGCGCGTTCGGGTTTGAAGACGCGGCGTTCGCTGTGTTCCGTTTCGAGCGGGACGATGGCGCTGACCCCCACCTCGGTGGCCTTTTCAAGGAACCATTCGAAGCGGTCGGCGTTTTTGGTCGGCGCCACGGCCATCACCAGCCGGTAGGGGAGCGGTTCCCACTGCGCCTGTGTCGTGGTGACGCGAACCGTACATCGTTTCGGGTTGTCGTCGGTGATCTGGCAACAAAATAAATTGCCCCTTCCGTCAGTTATATGGAGGGTATCGCCGCGCCCCAGACGCAGCACGCGGACACAATGTTTCGACTCCTCTTCGCTCAGCGTATAGAGGGGCGGCGTGATGTCGGGGGCGTAAAAAAGTTGCATACCTGTTATAAATTACTAACTTTGCATCGCTGTGCGGACGCATCGAAGATGCCTCCGCCGTCGGCGATTGCAAAGTTACACAAAATAACACGATAGATGAAACGTATTGCAGGATTATTCACAACACTTTTACTGCTTATGACACTTGCGTCATGCGATTCCCGGAAAACGGCCGGGGAAAACCCGTTTTTCACCGAATGGGATACGCCGCACGGCGTGCCGCCGTTCGACAAGATCCTGCCCGAGCATTTCATGCCCGCCTTCGAACGCGGCATGTCGTTGCACGAGGCCGAGATCGACGCCATCACCTCGAACAAGGACGAGGCCACGTTCGAAAATACGATCCTTGCCTATGACAATGCCGGGCAGATGCTCGCGCAGACCGAACTGGTGTTCGGCATGCTGTGTGCCGCTGAAACCAACGACCGCATGCAGGCCCTGCAAGAGCAGGCCATGCCCCTGCTGGCCGCGCACAGGGACAAGATCCGCCTCGACGACAAGCTCTTCGTCCGTGTGAAGGAGGTTTACGACAGGCGTGCGGCGCTGGGGCTCGACGCCGAGCAGATGCGCCTGTTGCAGAAAACCTACGACTCCTTCGTGCGTGCCGGGGCGTTGCTCGACGCCGAGCAGAAGGCCCGCCTGAAAGAGATCAACGGGCAGTTGTCGCTCACGGCCGTGAAATTCGGGAATAACATCCTCGCAGAAAACAACAATTTCGTGCTCGAACTCAAGTCGGACGAACTCGACGGGCTGCCGGCAGGCATCCGCGATGCCGCCCGCGAGAAGGCCCAGCAGATGGGCAAGGGCGACAAGTGGGTCTTCACGCTCCACAAGCCCAGTCTGATTCCGCTGCTGACCTATTCTACCAGGCGCGACCTGCGCGAGAAAATATACAAGGCTTACCTGAACCGCTGCAACAACGGCGACGAATACGATAACAAGCAGCTCATCAACGATTTCATCCGCCTGCGCACGGAGAAGGCACACCTGCTGGGCTATCCCTCTTACGCCGCCTATGTCGTGGCGGACGAGATGGCCGGTACGACCGATGCCGTTTACGGCCTGCTCGACCAGATCTGGACGCCGGCGCTCGAACGCGCCAAGGGCGAGCTGGCCGAGATGGACACGCTTTTGCAGAAGGACATCCCCGGTGCCACCTTCGAATCGTGGGACTGGTGGTATTACGCCGAGAAGCTGCGCAAGCAGAATTATGCCCTCGACGAGGAGATGCTGCGTCCCTACTTCTCGCTCGAGAACGTGCAGGGCGGCATCTTCTACCTGGCCAACCGCCTCTACGGCATCACCTTCCAGCCGATCGTCGTGCCGCTCTACCATCCCGATGCGGTCGCCTACGAGGTGCTCGATGCCGATGGCTCGCACCTGGGTGTGCTCTATTTCGACTATTTCCCCCGCGACGGCAAGAGCCAGGGCGCCTGGTGCGGCAACTATGTCGAGCAGACCTATAAGGACGGCAAGCGCGTGGCGCCCGTGGTGAGTGTTGTCTGCAACTTCACGCGCCCGGTACGCAATACGCCCGCACTGCTGACGCTCGACGAGACGGAAACGCTCTTCCACGAATTCGGCCATGCGCTCCACTTCCTGTTTCACGACGTGAAATACCGCGGCCTCTCGGAGGTCGAGGGCGATTTCGTCGAACTGCCTTCGCAGGTCATGGAGAACTGGGCATTCGAACCCGAGATGCTGAAGCACTATGCCGTGCATTACCGCACGGGCGAAGTGATCCCGAAATACCTCGTGGACAAACTCCGCAAGAGCGAACTCTTCAACCAGGGTTTCGCCACCACGGAACTGATCGCCGCGTCGCTTTCCGACATGGATATCCACTCGGTCACCGAATACGAACCGTTTGACCCGATGGCATTCGAGCGGCAGGCGCTCATCGAGAAGCGAGGCCTGATCCCGCAGATCGAGCCCCGCTACCGTTACCCCTATTTCAGCCATATCTTCGACGGCGGCTACTCGGCGGGTTACTATTTCTATACCTGGGCCGAGGTGCTCGACAAGGATACGTTCGAGGCCTTCCGCGAGAGCGGCGACCTGTTCAACAAGAAGATCGCCGCAGATTTCCGCGCCAAGCTGCTTTCGCGCGGCGGTTCGGAGGATGGCATGTCGCTCTACCGGGCATTCCGCGGTGCCGATCCCGACAAGCGGGCGATGTTGCGCAGCCGCGGACTCTGGGACGAACCCGAACCCGAACCGGAACCCGACGACGAAGGCGAAGCGCCCCTTCAGCCCGAAGTACGGCAGGAATAGCCCTCATCCGTAAAATTAACCCAATATTTGCAATAACATGAAAAAAGCATTTATCATCATGACCTTTTCCGCGATGGCGGCCGGGTGCGCCGACAATTCGATTCCCAAGGCGCAACTGCCCGAATTAGATACTTCGAACCCCTTGCTGGCCGAGTGGAATACGCCCCACCAGACCCCGCCGTTCTCCGAGATCGAACTCTCGGACTACGAGCCTGCGTTCGACGCGGCCATCGCCTGCTCGCATGCCGAGATCGACGCGATCGTCGCCAACCCCTCGAAGCCGACCTTCGGCAATACCATCGTGGCTCTGGAGCGCCACGGTGCGCTGCTGGATCGTATCTCGGGTAACTTCTTCAACCTGCTCGAAGCGGATACGTCGGACGAAATGCAGCAGATCGCACAGCGCGTGCAGCCCAAGCTGACCGAACTGTCGAACGACATCTCGCTCAATCCCGAGCTGTTCGCCCGGGTGAAACAGGTTTACGAGCATCCGGGACGTCTTCGCAAAGAGGACAGGAAACTGCTCGAGGACACCTATCAGAGTTTCGCTCGCAGCGGCGCGGCCCTTTCCGACGCCGACAAGGAGCTTTACCGCAAGTACACCTCCGAACTCTCGGGGCTGACGCTCCGGTTCGGGCAGAACGCGCTGGCCGCGACCAACGCATTCACGCTCAACATCACCGATCCGAAGGTGGTGGCCGAGCTGCCCGCATTCGTCCGCGAAGGCATGGCCGCCGAGGCCAAGGCCCGCGGCGAGAAGGGCTGGACCGTGACGCTGCAACATCCCAGCTACCTGCCGTTTATGACCTATTCCTCGAACCGCGAACTGAAGGAGAAACTCTGGAAAGCCAGCAATTCGAGGGCGCTGGGCGGCGAGTTCGACAACACGGAGATCGTGAAGAAAATCGCCAATACGCGTCTGAAGATCGCCAACCTGCTGGGCTACAAGTGCTATGCCGATTACGTGCTCGAACGCCGCATGGCCGAGAATACGAAAACGGTCAACGACTTCCTCGCGGAACTGCTGGCCGCGACCAAGTCCTATGCCGACGCCGACTACCGCACGGTGAGCGACTACGCCGCTACGCTCGGTTTCAAGGGACAGCTGATGCCCTGGGACTGGTCCTATTACACCGAGAAATACAAGGATGAGAAATATGCCCTGAACGACGAGCTGGTGAAACCCTACCTGAAACTCGAAAACGTGAAGAAGGGCGTCTTCATGCTGGCCAACAAGCTCTACGGGCTGAATTTCACGCCCAACGACAAGATCGAGGTGTACCATCCCGACGTGACGGCCTACGACGTGACGGACGCCGACGGACGCTTCATGGCGGTCCTCTACCTCGACTTCTTCCCCCGCGAGTCGAAGCGTTCGGGGGCGTGGATGACCGAGTTCCGCGGCACGAAGATCGAGGACGGCAAGGAGATCCGTCCGCTGGTGTCGCTGGTGATGAACTTCACCAAGCCCTCCGAAACGGCTCCGTCGCTGCTGACGTTCGACGAGCTGGAGACCTTCCTCCACGAATTCGGACACGCCCTGCACGGCATGCTGGGCGAGGGCAAGTACGAGTCGCAGACCGGAACGAGCGTTTACCGTGACTTCGTGGAGCTGCCTTCGCAGATCATGGAGAACTGGGCTACCGAGAAGGAGTTCCTCGACCTGTGGGCCGTGCATTACCAGACGGGCGAGCCGATCCCGGCCGAGGTCGTCGACCGCATCGTCGCCGCACAGAACTATTTGGCGGCCTATTCCAACGTGCGCCAGCTTTCGTTCGGCCTGACCGATATGGCATGGCATACGATCACCGAGCCTTTCGAGGGCGATGTCGAGCAGTTCGAGGTCGCATCGATGGCCCCGACGCAGGTGCTGCCCGTAGTTCCCGGAACGGCGATGGCCCCGGCATTCGGACATATCTTCTCGGGTGGCTATGCCGCGGGGTATTACGGCTACAAGTGGGCCGAGGTGCTGGAGGCGGACGCCTTCTCGCTCTTCAAGGAAAAGGGCATCTTCAACCGCGAGGTCTCCGGCTCGTTCCGTGAGAATATCCTTTCGAAGGGCGGTACCGAGCATCCGATGGAACTCTACGTGCGCTTCCGCGGCCACAAACCCGAAACCAGGGCGCTGATCGAGAAAATGGGGCTCGGCAAATAACCATATTCCCATACCCGATAAAAAAGGGAACCTCCTGTTGGGGATGAGTGTTTTTTTATAATTGGAATAGACAAAATGTAAATAGCGGAAAATCAATATATTAAAATTCTGTTATTTACACGGATTTCGGATGCAAAGGCTATTAAAAGTAGAATTCGACGGGAGTTTCGTTACCAAATCGTAACCCCGTCGAATTGCTTTATAATAGCATATATGCTACTGAATTACAATTTCTTGCGCAAATATACGTAATTCTTGAGAACTCAACAACCGATACCTTTGTCACATTAAAAATTGTTGAGTTATGAAAAGTACGTTCAAAGTTCTGTTTTATCTGAAAAAGGATAAAATCTCGAAAGACGGGAAAGTTCCGGTCATGGGGCGCATCACGGTCAATGGCACGCAAGCCGGTTTCAGTTGCAAGTTGAATATCGACCCGGCACTATGGGATGAGAAAACCAATTATCTGAAATCGCAACGAAATACGCTTTCGCGCGAAATTCACCAGATGCTTGAAAACATCAAAGCTCAAATCGCCAAACACTATCAGTCGATCAGTGACCGTGATGCGTATGTCACGGCCAATAAGGTCAAGAATGCTTACCATGGTTTCGGCGACCGATATAAAACGCTTATCGCAGCTTTCGACTACCATGCCGATTCTATAAAAGCGAGAATCGGACGTGACAGAGCGCAACGTACTTACGATAGGCTGATGGAAGAACGCCGTTGCCTGGTGCGGTATCTGGTTCTGAAAAAACTGGAAGATGTGACTTTGAAGGAGTTGGATGTTACGTTCATCGAAAGATATTACGCATGGATGCTCTCAGACGGACATTGCGGCAAGACAACGGCTTTCAAACGCACCCAGACGTTGAAGTGTGTTTTATATGTAGCCGTTGAGCAAGGCTGGATAGACCGTCATCCCTTTCTGGCGTTCAAATGTGCACCGGATTATAAGCCCCGCATGTTCCTGTCCGACGAAGAAATACAACGGCTTATGGATATAGAATTGCGTTATCATCGGCAGCGGGCCGTGCGGGATATGTTTATTTTCTGTTGTTTCACCGGACTGGCTTATATAGATCTGAAGAATCTGACTTACGATCATATCGTAACAACTCCGACGGGAGAACAATATATCTACAATCGCCGTCAGAAGACCGGTACGCCTTATCACATCATGTTGCTGCCCATTGCGCAAGAGCTTATCGAACGATATAGGGGGTATCCGGGTAAAATCGACGAAACGCGGGTCTTTCCCGTGAAAGATCGGAAAAGTATGTGTACAACGATAAAACGTATTGCCCAAAAATGCGGCATTACCAAAAACCTATCGACGCACATCGGTCGGCATACGTTCGGAACGACGGTCACGCTGGAGAAAGGCGTTCCCATTGAGACTGTCTCGGAGATGCTCGGACATAAGCAGATTACGACGACTCAGATCTATGCCAAATTAACCGCCAACAAGATGAAGGAAGACGTACGTCTTCTTACGCAGCGCATCGGCAATCTGTATGAACTCACACAGCCTACGACCCGGCTGCTTTCCAAAGAGGCTTAACCCTAAACGAACGGCGACCAGATCAGTCTGGTCGCCGTTCGTTTACTTATTCCAGGGCCGGAAGTCGCGGTAGTTTTTCTTCAGCACCTCGAAGATACCGGATTCGGGATAGAGGATTTTCCCGCCGAGCGTCGTATAGGGAATCGCTTTCGTATCCCGCAAGGTCTGCAACGTCCGTTTGCACACATGGAAGCGTCTGCAAATCTCATCTCCGGTCAGATAATGCTCCTGACCGATCGTCGGCCGCAAATGTTTCATGGCCGTTTCGATCTCGCGCGTGGTTTGCACCATCCAATCCGTCAGTTCCTTGAACTCTTCGGATCGCTTCGTAATAATGTCCGACATACTATCTGCGGATCAGAGCTTCGCGGATGACGCGTTCGACGTCGGTCTCCCGGTAATAGAATTTGGAACCTATCGTGGAATATGGGATGATTCCCCGATCGCGGTAATTCTGCAAAGCCCGCTGCGAGATATGCAGCGCCTCGCATACTTCCTGCGTGCTGAGCCATTTCTCCCGTGTGGGCGGAGCTACCTTACGATACAATTCCGTTACGGCGACCGACAGGCCGCACAGACGCCTTCTCAGTTCCAGATAGGCATCGTGTTCCATCATGGTTACTTCCATAAGTCGAATGTTTTATGAATTAGTATTTAGTATAATTTAAGCACCGGCATCGGATGCCGTCGTGTTTCATTTCGTCGTTTCAAATCCGGTGCACACAGCCGGATTTGCCGTCGTGCCGAAAAGTAATCCTCCGTCAGCATCAGCTTTTCTGCTTCCGGTGTAAAGAGCATTACGCCTTTCATCACCGCATAATACGCCTCGTCATTCGCCACGACATGACGGGGCTGTAACTTCAGACGAGTCAATTCCGGCAATAATTTCCGCATGTATAGTTCATCGGGCCGCTTCGCTTCTTCCGTCGTCGCATGGAAGGATGCTTCCGGAGGCAGATCGTATTGCAGATAGAACAGGTTTTCGAGCGCCCGTCCGGGTGTTGTCTTTTTCAACTCTTCGGAGATGTGATGCCTGAAACCCTCTTCGCCGTTCGTTCCGACAGCGAAACGTACGGCATGCAGCGTTCAGTCGAGCGTCAGGTAAATACTTCGTATCCGGTCTTCCCGCATATTCGTTACATTTTTATTGCGGCACGTTTGCCGCTGACAGGACGGGAATGCCGCAGCCTGCGTTCCGTTTCCCGCCTTTTGGTTACGGTGCCCGTTCCGGGCAGGGAAACATGCTGTTTCGCATCCGGCAATGACTCTTTGTATTCCGTCAGGAATCTCCCGTTCTGAATGTTGTATTCCGTGCGAAGAATACCCGCTGCGATTTCACGGGCCTGCTGCTGCAAGGCACCGTACCCGAAGTCGTGCGTCGATTGCCGGTTTCCCATACGCGCCCGGTCGCAATCCCGGAGTTTCGACGCCACCTCGGAGAAGAACTCCCGATGTCTGAAACGATGCAACCCGTCGTCGGCTACAGATGCGGCGTACCCGTTTTCCGCGATATACAACAGCGTTGCGAGATCGTGATTGCCTGACGATACCTGTGTCCGGTTCCCGGCAACGAACCTCTCGAAGTCCTCGTAGCACGGCGATATGGAATATGCTGCCGAACATACGCCTTCCGAAAGTACCGATGTCGGAATCCACTTCTCCACGGTAAAACTGTATCGGGATCTCTCCAGTCCCGGATACTCGCTTTTCAGATCGCTTTTCACGAATTTGTCGATACACTTGTCCGCCATCGCGGCGATTCGGGGCGGCAAATGTTTCAATTCATAGATTTTCAGCGTATCTGCATCAGTCCGCATTCCGAAGAAACGATCCGTCATGTATTGCATATAGCAGTACATGGCCCGCCGGCCCTTGGGCGTATCGCTGAAGAGATAAGTTCCCTGTGAAGAGGTTACAGCCCGATAGAGCGGTGCATCGTCGGGCGCCGTACGGGCACAATGCATCGTAAATCTCCGGTATTCGGAATCGCGCATCAGCTGTTCCCGCCGCCCTGCCGGAGAGAGGGGCGAAAGACCTTTCGAGAGTGCGAAAGCCGCATCCCGGAGCGAAACGGCCGGCTCGGGGTGTATATCCTGCCGGATAAAAGCCGGAGCCAGCTTCCCGTAAAAATATTCGTTCGTCGTACTTCGGCGCGACGGAATCGCTTTGCTGTCGGGAAAGGTCAGATGCAGCAGCGTGTGGTCGGGAACGACCGATGAACGGGAGCAGGCGGCAACCTGTTCGCGTATATAATCTTCGAAAGACTGACGTCCGTTTTCTCGGACGGCGATACGCACGGCCTGCATCTGCGGATTCATCGTAACGAAAACACTCGCCGGAACCTTGCGCCTCATGAGGCGGTCTAAAAAATCTGCGATTCGGGACATGAACGGTAAATTTCAGAGGATTTTACAAGACAGAATCGGAAATAATATCTATTCCCTGACACAACGCACCAGCCCTTTGCCTTTTCCGCCTTCGAAGTTCGTCCACCCGCTGTTGATCTCGAATTTGAAATAGACGGTCGGATACGGCGTAGCGGATGTCGGTTCGGACGCCGCTCCGGTCAGCATGACGGCAACGCCGTCACGATCCAGCCAAAAATCGTCGTTCCCGACCGGTACGGGATAAAACGTCCCCTTCGTATCTCCCCTGAAGCGCTGGAACCAATAGCCGTTGTCGAACGCTCCGACCACATATGGTTCTCCGGGAAAAACGTAATTCTCGAAAGCCGTCCATGTATAACGGCTCGGCAGCCGGTACCCTTCGGGACAGGGGTCATGCACGCTTTTCGCACTCGCCCAACCGTAAGTGTCCACAGGCGCGGGATCGCCCCAAAGGGCATTGTCGTAATAGGTATAAAGTTTGGCGTACCACCCCGTATAGACATACGTCGTCGGGTGCCGGGTCATATAGGTCAGATCGTATGTTTTGGCTTCGGATTCGTTCGTGGTGTAGATTGTCGGCCAATGGTTTATGAACCGATCCTTACGTCCTGCGGCGTTGTAGACCTCGTTCGACGTAAAGGGATCTTTGCGCCCCCATGTGTAGACCAGTCCGTAGCGGGTTTTCAAATCCGTACCGATGGCTCCCAGATTCCGATCCATGACAAGGAACTGTTCGCCCGCTCGGTTCGTATACCGGTCGTCCTGCGGCCGATCGCCGGGCAGGCACCATATATGCCAGCTCCAGAGAATCGTCCCGCCAGCATCGTACACCGCGACGAGCGCATTGCCCCGCTGACCGTTCGTGCGCACCGTAAGACGGTTGTCCGCAAGCGTGAATCCTGTAATGATCTTGTTGTCCTGCCACAGCAGCCCGGCGGATGCCGGAGCGTATTCATCGCCCGCCTCGATTCCCAGATAGGCGTAATTGCGGCTGCGGGACGTGCGATACGGGGTAACATCGAACGTAACCTGATCGCCGGTGCAGATATGGCAGTTCGCCGTTCCGTAATACAGGCCGTCGTAGACGAGAACCCGGTTGTCGATCTCATCTTCGCCCCTGATAACAAGCTCCAGATTATGCCACGTGTTTCGGCGGACATTGAAATCCGACGTGTTATTTTCACCCGGATAAACGATGTATTCGACAAGGGCTTTGTCCGCGCTCCGTTCCGCGAGAATCCGCAGGTAGGTGGCACAGGACGGAGCATTTTCAGGGCACTTGTCCTTCTGGTCGGTGATCGTGTCTACCGAGCCCTGCAAGTTCTCGAAAAGATACGCTGTACCCGCGGTTCTCCGTTCATTGCCGACAGGCATCGCCTCGCCGTCATAGTAGTTCGCCTCGACCGTCGAGGAAATACTGCCCGAATCGAAGGGACGTATCGTCCGCGGCAGATTGCAGAACTGCACAGAGCGAAGACGGAGCGACGGTGCGACGGCGTCGGCGACCTCGATGGTATAGGCGATCTTCGCCGCACTGCGCGTTACGCGAAGCGATGAGGGGGTACACCGGCCAGCGCCATCGACCGCCAATGTTCCCCGATCCGTCATCGGGATAGCGTCCGAAGACTCCATCACGTCTACCGCTGTTTCGTAAAACTGGATCTTGAACGCATTTTTATCTCCCAGATCCTGTCCGGCGTTCGCAATCGCATAACTCCGATAATTGCCGGGAAGGACGTTGAACACCAGCGGCGAGGAAACGGAGGGGAAATAAAAATGATATTCTGTATCTCCGTATAGATACAAATTCACATCCCGAATGCAATTTTCATCCATTGCGCGGGTGGCGGCCTGCTGCTCGGTCGTCAGATGCAGTTCGACCCTGACGGGCGATTGTTTTTCGGGCGCCCGAGCCGGTATCTCTACCGCTTCGGTGCAGGCTGCGAGCATCGAAAGCATGCCCGGGAGCCAAATCAACAGTTTTTTCATCGTGACAGCGGTTAAAATTCGGGGGTTGCGATTTCCTTATCCCAGCCGGGAATGTCGATCGTATCGGCTTCGATCACCGGGCAGCGGATAATTTCCACCTCTTCATGTTCGTAGACATGGCAGCCTGTAAATAGCGATGCGATAAGCGCGACCGCCGTTGTTGCAAGAAAGCCGTACGCGACGGCATATTTGATTTTCAGTCTGTTCATAAGTTCGATTGTTAAGTTCGTTTTTTTCGGTATTCCTCATAATCCACGGAGTGGAACAGCGGTTTGCGATTGCACCAGTAGGCCAGCCGCCATTGCTCCCACGAGGGTTTCCCCTCGTGTTCGAAATCCCGGTACGGCTGCGCGAAAGGCTGGCATCCCAACGCTTTCAGCTCTCGGATACGCCCGAGTGCATCTTCGGTGTCATCCCTTATCAGCACATAGAAAAATAGTCTCCGGGCCGGAACGCCGTGCTTACGGAGGAGTTCTATGGCTTTATGAACGTCGTCCTGCATGGCACGGCTGTCGTAGGCCATGCGCAGAAAACGTATCCATTTGACCCGTGCGAGCAGCGCAGCGATCTCCGGCGTGCGGGCGATACGCCGGGCATCGAGTCCCTGGTTGAAATCTACCCGGATGCCCATGCGGACGATCTTCTCGATCTGCATAAGTCCCCACTCCGAAGCCAAGACATTGTTGTCGAGTAGCACGGCACGCTTACGCCCGTCGAGAAATTCCTCGATGTCGGCATGTGCCCGGACTTCACCTTCCTTATGGGGCACGACGCACCACGGGCAGCGGTTCACGCATCCGCGCGTGAGAAACCCATAGGCTTCTTTGACTCCATAAAGCGAGTAATCCGGACATATATGCTCGATCTCTTCGGGAAGCATAGTCGCATAGTCCCTGTAACCCGTCCCGGCACGCACGACCTCGCAGTCGTAGCGATCCGTACAATCGCGCGAAAAGGTAAAGACCTTCGACATATAGACCTTGTCATAACGCCTCGCCGCGGGATCGGCGAACTCCACCGTATCGCCCCGGCGCTTGTGCCATGCCGAAAGTTTCATCAGCGCAAGGTTCGGGAAGTTGTGCCCGTCCACATCCACCAGTCCGATCCGCATGACTATTGTTTTAAGAGTTCAGCAATCTCCGGATCGAGATTGCCCCGATACTCCATACGCCCGTCCAAGCGGCATGCTTCGAGGAAATGCTCCCGACCTTCCGCCTTGCGTCCCAATCGCGAGCAGGCGATGGCCCGCAGATACTCCGTCACGGCATCCTTGGGCATCGTTGCCAACAGCTCCATCGCCCGCTCGTTATGATCCAGCGACAGATGCGCCACGACCGTGTTGCGGTCGTTGTAGTCGTTGAGAATATAGAGCGCCTTGGCGTATTTGCGCTTCCGTAACAGCTCCACGCCGCGGGCATAGGCCGTATCCAATTCCGTGGTGTGTATCGTGTCCTTGACCATCCCTTTGCGCCGCAGGTTGTAGCGGAAATTCACGGCCCGTAGCTGCGGATAGATCACCGAACGGATATAGGCATACTCTTTCGGAAACTGTTGCCGGATGGCCTGCTCCCGTCGGTCGGGATTCTTCTCCCAAGCGATCAGTTCCAGAATAGCGTCACGATTTCCGATCTCCCGGTCTGTTCGGATGCGGTTTGTCAGCTCCTGCCAATCCTCAGCTACCCACCGCACGGTGAGTATCGTATCGATGCTTTTGCCGTATCGGCGGACAAGGTAGCGTTTGAGCGCCGCGGCCCTTCCTTGCGAGAGCCGGGCGTTGAAGGTATAGGCTCCCTCCGGAGACGATGCCGCCGTCAGCGTGATGGTATCGACGTAAAACTCCTGCTGTTCGACGATCTGCCGCATCAGGCCGGTGATCTTATCCAACTGCCGCCGGTTGTCGCCCAGCGTATCGACCACACGGGTATCGCCCACGAAGAACTGAATGTAGTTGCGGTCTTCGACGGTCACGAACTTGTCGATGACCTTGATGCGATACCTCGGTACGGTATCTACAAAGGATAGCATCGAGGATACGACGTAGCTCAGCGTATCGGACGGCGGCAGACGGTAGGCGCTGTCGTCCACGGCCAACACCTGCCCCTGAAGCGTTACGAGCATCTTCTTCGAGGTCTCGTCGGTTTTCACTGCTTGGGAATAGTAATACGTGACGGTGCTCCTGCCTTCGACCAGCGAGTCGAGCCGGACGTCTTCGGGATAGGGAAACTTCACGAAGCGGTTGAAGGCCGCCTCGCGCCCCACGGTATCGGGGCGGAAGCGTTCGACATAGGTTTCGTACTGCCAGTAGTCGCGCTCTTGCAGCAGCGAGAAGCGTCCGCCGCGGATCACCAGATCTTCGAGCGCCACGGATTCGTCGGGCTTGTGCAGAATGGGTGTAATGACGACGCTGCGGCTCTTGCCCAACAACTGCCTGGGCAGCGTCACGATGAAATCCAGCACGACGCGCCCGTTGCGTTCGGGAATAGACCGCATCTTCGCCACGACCGTCACCTGCTCGATCTGAAGCGCCATCACGCGTTCTCCGTCGGCAAGCGTATCCACGGGTGCAAGAAAGAATGTGTTGCTGTCTTTTACGACCTGCGGGCGGTAGTCCTGCTGCCGCTCATGCCGTTCGGCGCGGGTAAGCTGCGAGAGCGAGGCAGTCATCTGCTGCCGCTGAAGCCGTCCGGCTACCGAGCAGCCGAACAGGCTTCCGAGCGCTGCCGACAGCAGACCTATCTGCAATATCTTATTGCATATCTTCATGGCTAAAAGATATAAGAGAATGAGACTTCCAGTTTTGTCGGCGCCAGCGTCCAGCGTCGGTTGTGGTAGATGTATTCATCCTCCCAGTCAGAGACGGTCGGGTCGCGGCGTGTGTCTTCGGTATGGAACAGCCCTATGCCGGCTTCGAGGGCGATATTCCATCGTTTCGAGAGCATCCACGCATATCCGTAGCTGACACCAAGACCGTAGGCATTGCCCTTATAGCGTTTTGTGCGGCTTCCGAGGTCGTAGCCGACATAGGTAAGGTGCTGTCCGAGAAAATGCCCGACGAAGGATTCGTAGAACCAGTAGCGGCCGCCGAGCTGCAAGGCATGGAAGTTCATCGAGAGGGATGCGGTATTCACCGGATTCCAGTAACCGGACAGCTCCAGCGACCAGTTGTCCGTCAGGGCCGCTTCGGCCCCGACGTTCAGCGTCGCGCTGCATGCCGCAAGGGCGTTGGCCCTCACGGCGAAGATCTGCGCCGCAGCCCTGCGGGGCAGACCCCACAAGGCCGCCGACAGCAGCAGGAACAGTATGATTCGTTGTTTGTTCATTGTTGAAAGTTAATTCGGTTTTATTCCCGGATGCAGCGCACCGGATTGGCAGCATAGCGGTAAAAATCCGTTGTGTTGACGAACGGCGGGTAGTTGCTCGTATCGAATAGGATCGAGGTGCAGGCTACGTCATGGAACACGCCGGTCGAGTCTCCCCAATGAAGATAATACGGAGCGTTCGTGTAGAGCCTTCCGAGCGACCCGTTGCGGTCGTAACGTCCTTCGTAGAATGTTCCGCCCAAAGGTATCTTCGCTGTCTGCGTGCTGTTACAGCGGATTGTAATGTAATAAGGTGTCGATACGCCTATCCGCTCTATTTCCGCAAAATCCTCGGCACCGGGCACTTTCCATCCCGGAGGGCAGGGATCGTAAATGGATTTATGGCTGGTGCGGCTGATATTGTTCTTCCCGGTCGTGACGTTGCCCCAGAGGTTCGGGTGATGGACGTAGAGCCAGTCGGCGACCGATGCCCACTCTTCCCAATCCTCGTAAAATACCCCGTCCATATAAGTCGTAGGATGTGCCGTGGCCCATTCGAGGGTCATCACGTCGTAAGGCGATTCGGTTCCGGAGGTTCGGGGATTGCTTTCAGCATACTCGAATCCCGGAGCATAGACGGTCGGAGCCTGCGTGTAGGCGTCCGTGGCCAGCGCCGGATACGGGAACGGATCTTTGCGGCCCCACTGGTAATAGAGTCCTTTGGCAGCGGCCTGCGTGCAGTCCGT
>ENA-ORLM01001437-ORLM01001437.1-human-gut-metagenome-genome-assembly--contig:-NODE-1437-length-15310-cov-2.572835_pt1 | contig 15310 bp, 14 predicted proteins | sample MGYA00243063_ERZ508815 | MGnify/ENA primary metagenome ERZ508815 (study PRJEB26277, sample SAMN04329768) | human gut metagenome | biome: human-associated habitat | host: Homo sapiens | place: USA...
TCATTGAAATGGGTGACGGCGTTCAAGAGGTACTTGCAACAGCAGGTAACAACCACCTTGGCGGTGATGACTTTGATAAAAAGGTTATGGACTATATCATAGCTCAGTTCAAGAGTGAAACAGGTATTGACCTTTCAAATGATAAAATGGCTATGCAGAGAGTTAAGGAAGCTGCAGAAAAGGCAAAAATTGACCTTTCAGGTATGACCACAGCTCAAATTTCTCTCCCATTTATCACAGCTGACGCTACAGGTCCTAAGCACCTTGAAACAACTCTTACAAGAGCTAAGTTCAACGAAATGACAGCAGACCTTGTTGAAGCAACAATGGGCCCTGTTCGTCAAGCTATGAAAGATTCAGGCCTTTCAATGAACGATATTGACAAGATTTTGCTTGTCGGCGGTTCTACAAGAATCCCTGCTGTTCAGGAAGCTATTCAAAAGTTCAGCGGCAAAGAGCCATTCAAGGGAATCAACCCTGATGAATGTGTTGCTATGGGTGCAGCTCTTCAAGGCGGTGTACTCGGCGGTGACGTTAAGGGCTTACTTCTTCTTGATGTTACTCCTCTTTCACTCGGTATTGAAACCATGGGCGGTGTAAACACTGTTATCATTGAAAGAAATACCACAATTCCTACTAAAAAGAGCCAGATTTTCTCAACAGCTGCTGATAACCAAACTTCAGTTGAAGTTCATGTTCTTCAGGGTGAGAGAGAATTTGCTAAGGATAACAAAACACTCGGTATGTTCCACCTTGACGGCATTCTTCCTGCAAGAAGAGGTGTTCCTCAAATCGAGGTAACATTTGATATCGATGCTAACGGTATCGTTCACGTATCTGCTAAGGACCTTGGCACAGGCAAGCAGCAAGAAATCTCTATCACTGCTTCATCAAATATGAGCAAGGAAGATATTGATAAGGCTGTTAAGGAAGCTGAGCAGTTCGCAGAAGAAGATAAGAAGAAGAGAGAATCAGTTGACCTTCGTAACAATGCAGACCAAATGGTTTACCAAACCGAAAAGCTTATCAGCGAGGATGGCGACAAATTCTCAGCAGACGATAAGTCAGCTCTTCAAACTAAGGTTGACGCATTGAAGGAAGCACTTAAGGGCGACAATGAAGATGCAATCAAGTCGGCTCAAGAGGACCTTCAAAACAAATTCTACGAAGTTTCTCAGAAGCTTTATGAAGCAGCACAGCAGGCACAGGGCGGTGCTCAGGCAGGTCCTCAAGGTGCAGGCTATGACCCGAATGCTCAGGCACAAGGCGGCGGTCAGGAATATACTGACGCTGACTACACCGAGGTAGACGACAACTAATATATAAACAGCATAAGGCTCCCTTAACAAGGGAGCTGTCAGCTTGCTGACTGATGGATTTAAAGGGCGAACAATGTTCGCCCCTACGGTATTTTAGGTTATTCACGCATTATAATCCGTAAATCCTTTGTCCACACAAGCGCATATTATAATTCATTAACAAAAACAGAAAGGGTTAAAGTATAATGCCTGAAGATAAAAGAGATTATTACGAGGTGCTCGGTGTAAGCCGTGGCGCAAGTGATGATGAAATTAAAAAAGCATATAGAAAAACGGCAAAGAAATACCACCCTGACTTAAACCCGGATAATCCTGAGGCAGAGGCAAAATTTAAGGAATGTAACGAAGCATACGAAGTTTTGTCCGACCCTCAAAAGAAAGCACGTTATGACCAATTTGGCTTTGCAGGCGTTGACCCTAATTACGGCGCAGGTCAAGGTGCAGGAGGCTTTGGCGGCGGATTCGGCGGCGGATTTGACGGAGATATTGATTTAGGCGATATCTTTTCATCCTTCTTCGGCGGCGGATTCGGCACAAGCTCACGTAATCCTAATGCTCCGTCAAGAGGCAGAGATATTCAAGCCTCTGTTACTCTTACATTTGAGGAAGCCGCTAAAGGCTGCAAAAAGACCATCGAAGTTATGAGAGTTATGGATTGCAGCGAATGCGGCGGCACAGGAGCTGCCAAGGGTACAAGCCCGACCGTTTGCCCCGAATGTCACGGCTCAGGCGTTCAAACAGTTTCTCAGCGTACTCCGCTCGGTGTGATGAGCACTCAACGCACCTGCTCTCGCTGCGGCGGTAAAGGTAAGATTATCAATACTCCATGCCACAAATGTAACGGCAAGGGTAAGGTCAGAACAAGAAAGAAAATCGAGGTCAACATTCCTGCCGGTATTGACAATAACCAAATTGTCAACGTTCGAGGCTTTGGTAATGCCGGCTCAAACGGCGGTCCGTCAGGTGACCTTAAAGTTATTATCAGCATTAAAAAGCATCCGTATTTCAACCGTGACGGCTATGATGTATGGGTTGATAAGCATATTTCTATTGTCGAGGCAACTCTCGGCGCAGAAGTCAATGTACCTACACTTGACGGAGACACCAAGCTTAATATTCCTGCCGGAACTCAGCCGGGCGAAATCTTTACACTTAAGGGTAATAAAGGCATCACCCGATTAAACGGTATGGGCAAAGGTGATGAACACGTCAGGGTTATTGTTGATATTCCTAAGAACATTTCAAACGAACAAAAAGAACTTCTTAAGGAATTTGACAAAACATATACTCCACCAAAAAACGGCGGAAAAGAAGGCTTTTTTGATAAATTTAAAAAGAAATAATAATTGAGCTTTTTCTACACGCTGTAAGACTTCGAGAAAGTGAGATAAATTTCGTATTTTGCGAGCGGGTGCTGTACGTTGGTACTGCCCCCGAGCAAAAGACGGAAAGTGCCAAAAGTGGCTCGAACATTACGTTCAAGCCACTTTTCTATAAATGTATTTTTGATTTTATTTCGGCAAGAGCAAGCCCTTGCCCTACGATTCGTCGAATGGAATTTCGTTTTATAGCACGGCACGGTTTAGCCACGTTATCGACAGTCTGTGGCAACTGATTTTCAGTTGCCTTTCTTCTTGACAAATCAATTACGTTGTGCTAAACTCAAGATAGTTAGTTGTGTCTAACCAATAATCGGTGTGAAGGTGATATTATGATTAAAACTACGGTTGGAATTGAAGGAATGATGTGTGGAATGTGCGAATCCCATATCAACGATGTTGTCAGAAAAAATTTCAAGGTCAAAAAAGTCAATTCCTCTCACGCAAAAGCGCTTTGTGAAATAATAAGCGAAAATGAAATTGATGAGGCAAAGCTTAAAAAAGCAATTTCCGATACAGGATATAGCGTAACAAGTTTTAAAGCAGAGCCGTATGAAAAGAAAAAAGGATTATTCTCATTCCTTTTAAAATAAAATCGATGAAAAAAGCAGTTCAATCAAATTCAGATTGAACTGCTTTTCTTTGTACTTTTATTTGATGTTCTGCAATCGCCTCATATCAAAGTCTTATTCGCACCAAGCTTTAACTTGTTTTCTGAGCCAATCGCACCAAGCGTCTACACCCTCACCCGTTTTAGCACTGATAAAAAATATTTCAGCCTTTGGGTTGAGCTTCTTAATTCTTTCAACAACAGCATCATCGTCAAAATCAAATACGCTTTTTGCATCGATTTTATTAATAAGAACAACATCGCAAATTGAAAACATAAGGGGATATTTGAGCGGCTTGTCGTCACCTTCGGGAACGGACAAAATCATTGCATTTTTAACTGCGCCAGTGTCAAATTCGGCAGGGCAAACAAGATTGCCGACATTTTCAAGCACAACAAGGTCAAGCTCATCCGTTCCAAATTCATCTATACCCTGCTCCGTCATTCCTGCGTCGAGATGGCACATTCCGAGCGTATGAAGCTGAATTGATTTAACGCCCGTTTCGGCAATGGCTTTAGCGTCAACCGAGGAGTCAATATCAGCCTCCATAACGCCTATTTTCATTTCATCTTTAAGACGGGAAATTGTAACCTTAAGCGTAGTTGTTTTGCCGGAACCGGGAGAAGACATAAGATTCAAAAGAAAGGTGTGCTCTTTTTTGAGCCTTTCTCTTATCCTGTCCGCCTCACGGTCGTTATTTTCAAAAACACTCTTTTTAATTTCTATTACTTTAAATTCGTCCATAATCATAAACTCCTTATGAAAGCTTTGAAATTACATCTTCACGTTCAAGCGCACATTTTCTTGCATTTTCATTATGAGGAACGGCACGAAGAATTTTGCCGTCATAACGGGACACAAGATAATCACACTTTTTACCGTCGATTTCAAGAGTTTCAAGCGAATATTTTTCTGCAAGCGGCACTTGCTTTTTAAGATTTGACTTTTCAGTAAGCGCACCCGTAGGGCAAAGACTTACGCAAAGACCGCAGTTGGTACACTTTGTTTGGTCAAGAGGAAGCGCAAAAGCAGGTGCAACGCTCGTCTTAAATCCACGGCCTAAAAGACCGAGAACGCTTAACTGCTCAACTTCACGGCAAGAGCGAACGCAAAGGCCGCAAAGAATACATTTAGCAGTATTTCTTTCAATAAACGAATTGGAATCCTTTGTATATTTCTGCGGCATTTCGCCTGCAAAACGCTCAGGATGAATTTCATATCTCTGTGCGACATTCAAAAGCTTACACTTGAAATACTCACGGCAACCGCATTCAAGGCATCTTTCAGCCTCTTTTTGCGCTTGTTCAACAGTTAAGCCGAGTGAAACCTCATCAAAACAAGCCTTTCTCTTTTCGGCAGGGAGAACCTCGGCAACAATCTGTGCTTTTTTATCATTTCCCGAAAAGTCTATTTTATCCTCGTCACGCTTGCTTATATAAGGCTCATTAAAATCAAGCTTTTCGCCCTTTAAGTAAGCGTCGACAACCTTAACGCACCTGTCCGCCTCACCGATAGCGGCAATAGCAATTGAAGCGCCCTTATTTGTAGCGTCGCCAATTGCAAATACACCATCAAGATTTGTAAGGAATGTGTCCTCATCTGCACCAATAGTACCTCTTAGGATAAGCTCAACCGAAATTACAAAATCCTTGCCGTCAAGCTTTTGACCGATAGCCATAATTACGCTGTCAAGCTCAAGATATTCCGTCTTGCCGTCAATTGCAACAGGACGTCTTCTGCCCGAAGCGTCAGGCTCGCCAAGCTCCATAAGCTGAAGCGTCATACCCGAAACCTTGCCGTTTTGAGAATGAATTTCAAGAGGATTTGTAAGGAATTTATAAGTAACTCCCTCCTCCTTTGATTCTTTAATCTCAATCTCCTCGGCAGGCATTTCCTTCTCTGTTCTTCTGTAAATTACATAAACTTCTTTAGCGCCGAGCCTTACAGCAGTTCTGCAAGCATCCATAGCAGTATTACCACCGCCGCAAACAGCAACTTTTTCGCCGATATCAACAGGATTGCCCTGAATTACACTTCTGAGAAAATCAATACCGCCGTAAACACCCTGTGCATCCTCACCTTTAACCCTCATAGGAGTTGATTTCCATGCACCCGGTGCAAGAATAACGGCATCATTTACGCTTTTAAGATTTTCAACAGTGATATCCTTACCGAGTTTAACATTATTGCAAAGGCGAACTCCTGTTTTTTCAATAATTTTAATTTCGCTGTCGAGTACCTCTTTAGGCAAACGATACTGAGGAATACCGTATCTGAGCATACCGCCCATTTTTTCCATCATATCGAAAACAGTTACCTCGTGGCCAAGCTGAGCAAGATAGTAAGCCGCAGTAAGACCGGCAGGACCGCCGCCTACAATTGCAACCTTTTTGCCTGTACTTGGCGCACACTTTGGCACAAAGCTGTCGCCCTTAAGGTCAAGGTCAGCCGCAAAGCTCTTGAGCTGAACAATATTAATCGGCTCGTCAACCTTTCCTCTTCTGCAGGCCTTTTCGCAAGGGTGCGGACACACTCTGCCGATAGATGCAGGAAGCGGAATTTCTTTTTTTATAAGCTTCAATGCAGAATCAAACTCACCGTTGGCAATAAGACCGACATAACCCTGGCAGTCAGTGTTTGCAGGGCAGGCAAGCTGACACGGAGCAATGCAATCGCCGTCATGAGCGGACATCAAAAGTTCCATTGCAATTTTTCTTGATTTAACTACTCTTTCGCTCTCGGTATTAATTACCATACCGTCGCTGACCTTAGCCGAGCAGGAGCGAAGAAGCTTTGGTATACCCTGCGCCTCAACAACGCAAAGACCGCAAGCGCCGTAAACCTCAACAGCCTCATCATAGCAGAGAGTCGGAATATAAATTCCGTTTCGCCTTGCTGCTTCAAGAATTGTGCTGCCTACGGGAGCAGTAATTTCTTTACCGTTAATAGTTAATTTTACATTTTCCATTTTATCTGCTCCCTCCTTACTTTCTCACTACCGCACCGAAACGGCAGGTAGCAATACATTTTCCGCACTTAATACATTTGTTTATATCAATTGTATGAGCCGACTTAACCTCGCCGGAAATAGCACCGACAGGGCAAATCCTTGCACAAAGAGTACAGCCCTTGCACTTATCCTTATCAATTGAATATTCAATAAGAGACGAACATTCGCCGGCAGGGCACTTTTTATCATTGATATGAGCGTCATACTCGTTTCTGAAATACTTAATAGTTGTCAATACAGGGTTAGGCGCAGTTTGACCTAAGCCGCAAAGGGCGCCGTCCTTAATACCGTAGCAAAGCTCCTCAAGAAGTTCTACATCGCCCGGCTGACCGTTACCCTCGGTAATTCTTGTAAGAATTTCAAGCATTCTCTTAGTACCTATACGGCAGTGAATACATTTGCCGCAGCTTTCCTTAGCGGTAAAATCAAGGAAAAACTTAGCCATTCCCACCATACAGGTGCCCTCGTCCATAACAACCATTCCGCCTGAGCCCATAATAGCGCCCGTTGCGCCGAGAGCCTTATAGTCAATTACGGTATCAATAAGCTCAGCAGGAATACAGCCGCCTGACGGTCCACCCATCTGAACAGCCTTAAATGCCTTGTCGCCCTTCATTCCGCCGCCGATATCAAAGATAACATCACGAAGAGTTTTACCCATAGGTATTTCAACAAGACCGCTTCTTTTAACCTTACCTGTTACGGCAAATACCTTAGTACCCTTTGAGCCTTCTGTACCCATAGCGGCAAAAGCTTCGCCGCCGTTATTGATAATCCAACTTACGTTAGCAAAGGTTTCAACATTATTAATATTAGACGGCTTTTTCCAATAACCGCTTTGCGCCGGGAAAGGAGGCTTAAGCCTCGGCATACCTCTATGGCCCTCAAGTGACTCAATAAGCGCAGTTTCCTCACCGCAAACAAACGCTCCTGCGCCTGCCTTAATCGTCATTTTGCAACTGAAATCGGTACCGAGAATATTATCGCCCAAATAACCTGCTGCCGTTGCCTGCTCAATAGCTCTTTCAAGCCTTTTGATAGCAAGAGGATATTCCGCTCTTACATAAACAACAGCATTTTTTGCACCGATAGCATAAGCGCCGATAAGCATACCTTCAATAAGAGTATGCGGGTCGGATTCAATAACGGCTCTGTCCATAAATGCGCCCGGATCACCCTCGTCCGCATTGCAGATAAGATACTTTTCTTCTCCCTCACTCTGCCTTGCGGCGTTCCATTTAAACCAAGTCGGGAAGCCGGCACCGCCACGACCTGCAAGACCCGATGTTTTAATCACTTCAATAACATCCTCCGGCGTCATTGAGGTGAGTACCTTTTTAATTGCAGTATAACCGTCAGCATTAACGAAATCGTCAATTTCATCGGGATTGATAATTCCGCAACGGCGAAGTGCAATACGTGTCTGCTTATTTAAAAATTCCTTATCCTCATCTGAAACAAGAAGAGAAGATATAATGCTTTTGTCACCCGTTTTAGCGTATTTGCTGATTTTTTCAGCGTCATTTTCAGTTACACGAACAAGGCGCTTAACCTCTTGACCGTCCTCATAAATATCAACAATAGGCTCAAGATAACACATACCTATACAGCCTGCAATAGTAAGCTTTGCGCCGTTTAAATCCTGCTTTAAAAGCGCCTGCCTAACCTTTTCTGCTCCTGCGGCAATACCGCAAGAACCTTCACCTACAACAATTTTCATCATTCTGCCTCCCTCAATTCCTTAAGTATTTTCTTAGTCTTTTCAGGAGTGAGTGAGCCGTATGTACTCTCATTAATCATCATAACCGGTGAAAGAGAGCAACAGCCGAGGCAGGCAACGCACTTAAGCGAGAACAGACCGTCCTCGGTAGTTTCGCCGTCCTCAATTCCAAGTTCATCCTTGATTGTCTGCAAAATAAGATCACTTGAATTAACATGGCAGGCAGTACCCTGGCAAAGCATAATAAGATACTTTCCTACAGGAGTAAGACGAAATTGGGTATAAAATGTTGCAACACCCATAATCTCACTCTCGGCAATGCCCGTCCTTTCGCTTATGTAAATAATAGCATCCTTTGGTAAATAACCGTAGATGTCCTGAGTTTTTTGTAATATGGTAATCAGAGAACCTTTAACCTTAGCAAGTTCATCAAGAACTCCCTCTATTTGCTTGAGGTCAATCTTCTGCTCCACAAAAACACCTCCATAAGTTAATATACGCCGACAATTGCCGACAAATTCCTCAGTTTAATAATTAAACAATATTATAATACAGTATAAAAGCGCTTGTTTCAAGCCATACAGTTAAAATTAAACATTTATTTAATATATTGTAAGATAATTCTAACTTTACAAAGCATATTTTTCCACTGCAACGGCAACCCCGTCTTCAGCGTTTGATTTTGTCACAAACTCAGCGTGTGCTTTACATTCATCACTCCCGTTTTCCATAGCAAACGAATATTTTGCAAAATCAAGCATAGGGCAATCGTTTTCCGCATCGCCAAAGCTCATAACCTCGTCTGCGCCGATACCTATATTTTCGCATATTCCGAGAAGTGCGCTTCCCTTATTTGCAGTCTTAGACGTTGCCTCAACAGTACCCGGAAGGCTTGAGCAAACGTCAAGCCAATATTCCTCAAGCTTGTTCTTTACATTCTCATACTTTTCATCATAAATGCCGTAAAAGGTGATTTTTTCCATTCCCTTGCCGTCATTTTTCATAAAATCAATAAGCGAGTCGTAGCCGTCCATAGTTTGAGCCACCTCGTCAAGAAATTTTTGCGGCAAGCCCATATTTTGAAACAGCTTCTCTGTTCCGAGTTGGTAACAGCTTTTGCCGTTTATATAAATTTCAAAAAATACATTTTGAGTCAAAAAATATTCAACAATCTCTCTTGCAAGCTTGTCCTCAATAAGGTCGGCATGAATTATTTTCTTAACATTTCTGTCAAATACGCAAGAGCCGTTTGAATAAATAATATAATCAACGAACGGCACTTGACTGATAACATTGTCGATAAGTGTCATAGGTCTGCCTGTAGCAACGGCAATTTTTATTCCTTTATCGTGTGCCGTTTTGAGCGCATTATATGTTCTGTCAGTCACCGTCAAATGGTCCGGCGCCATAAGCGTTCCGTCAAGGTCGGTCGCAATAAGCTTAATCATTCAGCCTGTCCTCCAAAATAATTATAATATATAAGTTATATTCTGAATTATAACACGTAGTTCAAATTTTTTCTATACTGTATTTTACACAAAGAGAATAAACAATTGAGCAAAAAAATTGTGTGCCAAGCATCAAAAGTACATGGGTATCCTCAAATGTTAAAAATGCAATTTTGTCATTATTGTTATAAATTTCAAAGCCTTTGAAAAACTTCACTTTAATAGTTAAATTTACGAAATCAACTCTCTTTGTTATAATTTCAAAAAGCTTATCGATTTTCTTTTTCATTTTGAAAATTCTTATAAATTTTTTTATAAATTTCATCATCATATATTTTTATGCTTAAAAAATACAAAAAATGTGTTATACTAAAGTCAAATATAAATGCGGTGAAAATTATGAAAAAAAATATTAAAAGCTTTTTATTGTTTTTATTTGTGGTAATGCTCGGCTTTGCGGCAAGCAGTTATTATTTCGGATCAGACGTTTTCAATGTTGAAAGCATTATTAATCTTATTGAAAATAAGCAAAGCACTTCGGTATTGAAAATAGACGACAGCAAATACAATACTGACGGCGGATTTTATTATTCGAGCTTAAACGATGAAGAAAAACGAATATACGACAAAATCTATGCACGTGCAAAAAATCAGAAAACGCAAATTAAAATCCGTTCAAATATCGACTCAGAGAGAATACTTGAAATAGCTATGTTTGTTTATAACGAGCATCCTGAGCTTTTTTGGCTCAACGGCGCATTCTCAATTGACACATCGGGAATTTTAACGCTTAAAAGCAGTTATAATTCAAACGAAATTGCAAAGCTGAGCGAGCAAATCAAAAGCAAAACCGACTCGATTGTTCAAAATTTGAACAGCAATATGAGCGATTATGAAAAATCTCTTTATTTATATGAATATTTAATAACGAACACGTCTTATGCCAATGAGGCGATAGACAATTTGGATAATATGCCTTGGGCTTCCTCTCTTGTGGGCGTGTTCACTATGGGCAAATGCGCCTGCACAGGATATGCAAAAGCATATCAATATCTTCTTCAGCTTTCCGGAATAAACTGTGCCGTTGTCAGCGGAAAAGCAACAACGCCGCAGGGCAGAAGGTCCCATGCTTGGGCAATTCAGAAATGTGACGGCAGTTATTACTATACCGACCCTACGTGGGGCGACTGTTTTGATGGAAACAACAAAGAATATATAAGCCATTCTTATTTTTGTTTGAGCGAAAGTGAAATTGAAAAAACGCATACTATTAATCACAAAGACATTTTGCCGAAATGTACGGCAAACAAGGACAATTACTTTGTAAAAAACAATCTCCTTTACTCCTCATACAGCAGAGCAGACATAAAAAAAGCCTTAAAATCCTGCGTTGAAAACGGAAAATACTATGCAGAATTTAAATTTACAAACGAGAGCGCATATAATGATGCAAACAACGAGCTTTTCAAACAAGGACAAATATACTATATTTTAAGCATAATGAGTTTAAAAAATAAGAATATTGATGTTAAAAACATAAAATATTCAAACAACGACAACCTCTGTATAATCACAATATTTTTCGATAAAGCAAATAATTGACAAATGTATATTTTGAATAATTATAACGCAATATAAGCACACGGAGCATTATTATGCTAAACAATTAGAATAATTTGTTAATTTTATGTATATCTATTCATTGATAATTGACAATGTGTCCCGTAACTGCTATAATAGAGGCAGCGTCAAAGGCGACGCTGTTGTGCAGAGTTTAATACAGATTGCTGATATTACGCTCTGTTTTTTTCATAAAAAATATTAAAACTATGGAGGTTTTAGTAATGAAGTATTCAGAGAGGGTACTCGAAGAGTTAAAGAAAAACAATCCTTATCAACCTGAGTTTATTCAGGCTGCTACAGAAGTGCTTGAGTCACTTTCACCTGTAGTTGACACAGATCCGAGATATGAAAAGGCAGGCCTTTTAGAAAGACTTGTTGAGCCTGAAAGAACAATTATGTTCCGTATTCCTTGGGTTGACGACAACGGCGAGGTTCATGTTAACCGTGGATATCGTGTTCAGTTTAATTCAGCTATCGGCCCTTACAAGGGCGGCTTAAGACTTCACCCAAGCGTAAACCTTTCAATCATTAAGTTCTTAGGCTTCGAGCAGATTTTCAAAAACAGCCTTACAGGTCTTCCTATCGGCGGCGCTAAGGGCGGTTCAGACTTTGACCCTAAGGGCAAGAGCGATATGGAAATTATGCGTTTCTGCCAAGCTTTTATGAATGAGCTTTATAAATATGTCGGTGCTGACGAGGACGTTCCTGCCGGCGACATCGGTACAGGTGCACGTGAGGTTGGATATCTCTACGGTCAATATAAGAAACTTACAAACAGAAGTGAGGGCGTACTTACAGGTAAAGGTTTAAGCTTTGGCGGCTCTCTTGCAAGAACAGAGGCTACAGGCTACGGCCTTGTTTAAATCACCGAGGAGCTTCTTAAAGACCACGGCAAGAAAATTCAGGACGCAAGAATCGCAGTTTCAGGCTCAGGTAACGTTGCTATTTATGCAATCGAAAAAGCTGAACAACTTGGCGCTAAGGTTATTTCCTGCTCCGATTCATCAGGCTATATCATTGATGAAAACGGCATTGATGTTGACGCAGTTAAAAAGATTAAGGAAGTTGAAAGAAAGAGAATTAAGGAATATCTCAACTACCATCCTGACGCAACATACGGTGAGGGTTCAGTTTGGGATAACGTTATTTGCGACGTTGCACTTCCTTGCGCTACTCAAAACGAAATCAACAAGGTTGAAGCTCAAAGACTTGCAGATTCAGGCTGTTATGCAGTATGCGAAGGCGCTAATATGCCTACTAATGCGGAAGCTACAGAAGTGTTCCTTGACAGAGATATTCTTTTCCTTCCGGGCAAGGCTTCAAATGCAGGCGGTGTTGCTACATCTGCGCTTGAAATGGGTCAAAACTCAATTCGTTCAAGCTGGACTTTTGACGAAGTTGACGCTAAGCTTAAGGGAATTATGATTAACATTTATTATCATATGAAAGAAGCTTGCGAACAGTTTGACGCTAAGGATAATTTCGTTGCAGGCGCTAACATTGCAGGCTTTATGAAGGTTGCAGATGCAATGATGGCACAGGGTATTGTTTAATACTCGTCGAATAAAACTACGTACTTGAATAAATTTATGCGAAATTCATAATAAGTACTACGTTTCATTCTCCTCTTCCCCAAAAAGCTAACGCTTTTCGGGGAAAACGATGGATTATATCAACATTTAAGCACGAGCATTTCTGCTCGTGCTTATTTTTTTGATTTAACGGTTGACAAAAAGAATTAATTATGATAAACTGACAATAGTTAGTTTGTGCTAACTAACACAATATAAAACGGCGACTTTAAGTCGTCTTTATTTTAAACGCTAAGTTAGTCAGTTCTAACTGCCTGCTTATAACTGTTAATTTGAATATCGGGAGGATAAAGGATATGGTAGTAAGCGAATCTGTTGAGGATTATTTGGAAGCAATCCTCGTTTTGCAGGAAAAAAACGGTTACGTCAGAAGTGTTGACATTGCAAATCACCTTGAACTTTCAAAGGCAAGCGTATCAATCGCAATGAAAAACTTAAAAGAAAACAAGTTTATAAAAATCACCGACAATCACGAAATCAAGCTCAGCGAAACAGGGCTTGAACTTGCAAAAAGCGTATATGAAAAGCACTTAATGTTCAGCGAATTTTTCATTGAACTCGGTGTGCCAAAAGAAATAGCAGCAAGAGATGCATGCAAAATAGAACATGTTGTGTCAAAAACAACATTTGACGCAATAAAATCATTTGTTGCAAAACACAGCGAAGAATTAAAAAGCAAAAACGTATAATTCAGAAAGCAGTTCAAATAATGATAGAAAAATACTTAATCGGTCATTGCTCTCCGACGCTTGCAAGCCTTAAAACGGCAAATTTAATGAACATTCCGTTTGAAAGTATAGCACAGCTTGAAAGTTCAATAAATAAAACAAACGACGAATTAAATAACAAAGGCGTTGAGCTGATAATTTTAAAAAAGAGTGACAAAAGCGCTCTTGTTTACGCATTCAGAAAAAGCAGGCTACAAAACGATTTAAACCAAAGCGGAGTAAAAGATTTTTTGGCTGATTACGGCTACAAAAGCATCGACGTTGATTGTTGCATAAAAAGGCTTAAATCAAGGCTCAAAAATAGCGACTCATTTCCTCACGAAATCGGAATTTTTCTCGGCTACCCGCTTGCTGATGTTAAAGGATTTATTGAAAATGCAGGAAAAAACAGCAAATGCTCAGGTTGTTGGAAAGTATATTGCAATGAATGTGAAGCAATAAAAACATTTAAAAAATTTGAAAAATGCAAGAAAGTCTATCAAAAATTATGGCTACAAGGTCGCAGCATAGCTAAGCTTACGGTTGCGGCATAATAATACAGCAAGAAAGGAAAATATATGAATAAATCAGCAATTGTTTATTGGAGCGGCACAGGTAATACCGAAGCGCTTGCAGATAAAATTTTTGAAAGCGCAAAGGCAAACGGAAAAGACGTTCTGCTTTTTACGGCAAGTGAGTTTTCAGCCGACAAGGTTGATGAATTTGACACTATCGCCTTTGGCTGCCCGTCAATGGGATGTGAACAGCTTGAAGATATGGAATTTGAGCCTATGTTTGAAAACTGCAAACCAAAGCTCAAAGGCAAAAATATCGCTCTTTTCGGCTCTTACGGCTGGGGTGGCGGAGAATGGATGAACACTTGGGAGGATGATTGCAAATCCTTAGGTGCAAATCTTATTTTTGACAGTATAATCTGCAATGACGCACCTGATGATGAAGCGCTTGCAAAGTGCGAAGAATTGGGCAAAGCATTATAAAATTAAAATAACGGACAAAAAGGCACGAAACAGATCTAACTGTTTCGTACCTTTTCTTTTTTGCACAAATATATTCCTAAAAGTAACAAAATCGGGAAAATCGTACGAACTAAAATTCCCATTCGCATATTATCATTAAGCCTGCCTGAAACGAAACCTACAAGAGTCGGCCCTGCCGTGCAACCGAGGTCGCCGCCAAGGGCAAGAAGCGCAAAAAGTGCCGTGCCTCCCCTTTTAATGGAAGCCGAAGCCTTACTGAAGCTGCCGGGCCACATTATTCCGACCGAAAGACCGCAAAGCGCACATCCGATAAGACCTACAACGCTGTTTGGCACAAGGCTTATTGTAAGATATGAAGCAATACACAAAATACAACTTAAATTCATAAACTTATCAAGCTCAATTTTATGACCGAATTTGCCGTAAAACGCTCTTGAAATACCCATAAGGCACGCAAAAGCCATAGGTCCTGCAAGGTCGCCGACTGTTTTGGTAACACCCAATCCCTTTTCTGCAAAAGCGGAAGCCCACTGACTGACTCCCTGCTCGCTTGCGCCTGCACAAATCATCATCAAAAAAAGTATCCAAAACAGCTTATTTTTTGCAAGTTCATGAATTGCCATTCCACGTTCACCGTTTTCGTTAAGAGAAGCAATTGGCGCTTTAATGAAAACGAACGCATTAACGATAGGTAAAATTGCCCAAACAACTGCAAGCGCCCTCCAATTTTCAATAGAAAAAACAGCGAAAAATAAAGTTGAAATAAGAACTACGCCCATTTGACCCCAGCAGTAAAAGGAATGGAGCAAGCTCATTGCCTTTTCCTTATTATCTGTCGGGCAAGCCTCAACAACAGGGCTTACAATCACCTCTAAAAGACCGCCGCCGACAGCGTAAATCATA
>ENA-ORLM01001445-ORLM01001445.1-human-gut-metagenome-genome-assembly--contig:-NODE-1445-length-15220-cov-3.043320_pt1 | contig 15220 bp, 9 predicted proteins | sample MGYA00243063_ERZ508815 | MGnify/ENA primary metagenome ERZ508815 (study PRJEB26277, sample SAMN04329768) | human gut metagenome | biome: human-associated habitat | host: Homo sapiens | place: USA...
AGATCAGATGCCGTCCGGGAATAATACGACTGCATCCGCTGCCGTTCCCGCGCTTCCTGCTGCTCCTCCATACTTCTTCCCCATAAGGGCTGTGCCGCAAAAAACGGCTCCGGCCGCTCCATCGGATTTCCCTGATAGGAATTTCTTCTATTTTCATACACTCTATCCTGATTCATGCCTGTTTTATTTCCTTTTTGCTCTTCCTTATACCATATGCACACCGCCGCCATTCTGCCGTTTCCCAGATCTCAAACACAATTTCACTTGCCAAAACCGCCGTTCCGTACTAAAATACAACCTGTATCTATTTTTCCGATACATCATATAGGAGTGAATATCATGAATCTGAATATGCAAACTTTCAACATCAACACGCTGCTTGGCGGTCTCGATAAAGTCCGGGACGTCATGGGTGTTTACCAGCAGCAGCTTCTTCTGATTGTGATTGTTTTTGCCCTGCTGAACTGTTTCTTCGGCTATGCGCTCCGCAAGCTCTGGAGCGTCATTCCCGGATTTTTTCTCGGCGCGGCCGCCGGTTATGCAGCGGGTACCTACACGAATCAGACCACGACGATCACCCTGGCGCTTGCCGTCGGCACCGGTCTTCTGACCGCAATCATTGCCTTCGTCCTCTACCGGATCGGACTTTTTCTTCTGATCTGCGGGCTCATCGGCTTTTGCCTCTGGCATCTCGTCAATCCAAACGATATCACAGGTTATGGACTCGTCGCCCTCGTTGCTTTCGTGATCGGCCTGATCTGCGTTCCGTTCGAACGCATTTCCGTAATCCTGGTCACCTCCATCTGCGGCGCCCTCACGACGATCCGCATGGCATATTTCTTCAAGGACCTCGATCTGAACATGATGTTCTGGATTGTCTCTGCCATTCTCGCCGCAGCAGGCATGCTCTTCCAGTTTAAACCGTGGAAAGAGGCGGACTACTGGGAGGATGACGACGAAGAAGAACGCGAACACCGTGCAAAAGCGCGCGCCAGACGGAAGCGCAGATCCGGTTTCGATCCTCTTCCATCCAGAAAGAAGAAAAAGAAACGCCGCGGCTCCTCTTCCTCTTCTTCCGGCAACGCAAGAGATCCGTACCGCAGCTATCAGAAACCGTCGAACCGTACCCGTGTTTCGCAGAACACCATGTACGATTTCCGTTTTGTTCCGGAAGAACCTGACGATGACGACGATGAGGAAGATCTTCCAAAAATCATCCGCCGCCGGCCATCCGCAAAACCGGCCGCTCCGGAGGAGTTTGACGAAGAAGAAACATCCCCAAAAGCTTCCATTGGCGACACGAAGCCGTATACCTCTCCTTCCAAACCGCAGATCACCGAGGACGGCATCCCGGATGTCGATCTCTCCGCGATCCGGCAGCAGATTTCCGAAGAGGTACAGAGAATTTACGAAGACGATCAGAACTCGTAATCCGCACTGCAGCGCAGAAAACCCGGCAGGCAAAGGAACATTCCCTTGTCTGCCGGGTTCATTTTTTATCCTGATTTTCAGTTATAAAGATACTTCTGATTTGTCTCCAGATCGATCGTGTCTTTGTCGAGCCACTGATATCCCGTATCGATCTTCTGATCTACCGAAAGTCCCTGAATCGCGCGGACGGCCGCCACGATTGCCGCATAGCCAAGACCGTACGGATTCTGCGTTACGGTACCGTACTCGCGTCCCTCCTGGATCGCTTTCTGCTGTTCTTCACCGGAATCAAAACCGACAATCTGAATCTGCTCAGTATTTTCCATATCCGCCAGCGCATCCAGCGTCTGGTCTGCCATGTCTTCGTTCGTACAAAAGATGCCCTTCAGAGCCGGGTAGGTTTCAAGTGTATTTTTCAGCATGTCCGCGATGGATTCTTCTCCATCTCCGTAATTCACCTGAACCACTTTCACGTCGGTATATTTTTCTTCGATCTCTTTTTTAAATGCTTCCACGCGCTCTGCGCTGCTCTCGGTGTTGTACTGATGTGCAACAATCGCAACCTCTCCGCTGTTGCCGATGGCCTCGCAGAGATGATCTGCCGCAAGCTTTGCTGCCGCTGCGTGATCAGTCGCACATGTCGAGGTGATCAGATCACTCTCGATGCCGGAATCCGCGATGATGACTGGAATCTGGCTGTCGGAAGCCTCTTCCATCTGTGCCTGTCCCGACTGCTGGTCAATGATGCTGAGGATCAGCGCGTCCGGATTTTCCGAAATGACAGAGTCGATGATATTGATCTGAGAGTTGGTGTCACTTTCATTTTCCGGGCCTTCAAATGTCATATAAACTTTGTCGTTTCCGGTGTAGCCAAGCGAGGCGTTCAGATCGTCAAGTGCCTGCTGCGCACCGGCTTTTACGGCTTTCCAAAAACCGGCACTTAAGTCTTTTGCAACCACGGCGATGTAAGAGCCTTTTTCAACGGTAAGTCCATCCACGGTGTCGTACAATGCTTCCATGCCGTCTTTGTGCGGAACGGTGATTTCTATTCGTTTTTTGTCTGCTTCTTTTCCTTCATCTCCAGAGCTTTCAGAAGATGTGGATGCACTGGCTGACTCTGCTGTAGAATCTGCGCTGGACGATGAGGCCTCCGGGCTTTCTTCTGCCGCCGGAGTTTCTGTCACTTCCTGAGACGACGATGCTGCGGTGCTCTTGTCTGTCACTGCTTCTTTTCCGCATCCAGCTGCCGAGCACAGCAGGATTCCGGAAAGCAGTACTGCAATCATTCTGCGTTTCATAATTCTCCCTTTCTGCTTTGCCTGATGAATCATTTTCCATTACTTTTTACAGTTTTATTACATAACCTTTCTCTATTATACACAAACCGTAAAAATAGTCCAGCCCTGTTTTCTTATGATTTTCTGAACTTTTTTGCAATTTCACATAGCTCTGAATAGTTACACAAAGCTGTGGAAGATTTCACCTTCTGGTTTTACGGTAAGCGAAAGCCGTTTGCCTGTCCGTGGATGCTTCAGCTCGAGATGATGCGCGCACAGCGCCAGAGATCCTTTCTCTTTCGCCCCATATTTTGCATCACCCGCCAGCGGATATCCCGCATGGGAAAACTGGACGCGGATCTGGTGGTGGCGGCCCGTTCCGAGGTGGATCTGCACCAGGGTTCGGTTCTCCTGTGTCCTTATCACTTCATATTCCAGCACCGCTTTTTTCGCTCCGGCGGTGCCTGGCTGTACGACGCAGGATGTGTTGCTCCGTCCGTCTTTTACAAGGAAATCCTCAAACTTCTGCACGCCCTGTTTTTCGATTTTTCCCTCACAGACGGCGAGATACTCTTTCTTCATCGTCCCGTCCTTCACCTGCCGTCCCAGTTTTCCTGCGGCGTCTTTGTTTTTCGCAAACACCAGCACGCCCTCAACCGGCTGATCGAGCCGGTGAACGACCGCCAGATATGGAATCTGAGTCCGCGCCTGACCCGGTGTTTCCGCCCTTGTCTGCTTCGCCAAATAATTCAGCAGCGCATGCTCCAGATCCATCTGTCCCATCCGCGCATTCTGCACTGCCATACCCGCGTGCTTGTGAACAACAAGAATATCGTTATCTTCCATTAAAATATCTTCTCTGCAAAATCCAGCCACTTTCTTCTCCTGTTCTGACTTCTTATTTTCGATACACGGATTTCTCCGCTGTTATGCTTTAAGAAGTATGCACCATTTCCGCCGCATCTGTCAAGAAAAACATGCCCGGCGGACGAATTACACAACACAGAAAGCGATCGCCATACCAATCATTTTTTCTGATACAGCGACCGCTTTTTCTTTATTTTCCATATTCAGTTTTTTCTTTCTTTACCGATCTGTGATCTTTGTTTTCGCTTTCGTTTGATATTTCAAAGATCGTTTCTCTTCCATTTCCCTGTTGTAGATTTTCTTTTTTTCGGGAAGATGTTCTTTTTCAGAGGCTTTTCCTTTGCGGTTAAGATTTCCACTCCGAAAATCTTTTCCTTAGGATTTCCTAAGATCTGCTCTGATCTCATGTTTATCAAAAGGTTTTCTTTCGAACTTCTTTTGTATGGATCTTTATCTCAGGTTTTCTTTCCTTTCGGAAGTCTCTCATCTTAAGAACATCTTCCTTTTCCCTTTTTTTCCATTCTTCTATAGAAGATTTCTCGTCTCTTTCTATGAAAATGGTTTGTTCTCTTGAAAAGGGGGTCCCAAGTCTTTCTCTTTGTACCTCTTGGTTAGGTTTTTGTTTTCTTGTTTCTTTGTGATTTTAATATAACAGATCCGTCAGCATTTGTCAACACATTTTTAAAATATTTTTACTGTTTTTTTATATCACTTTTCCTTTTCTTAATTATTGTGTTTATTTTCTGAATTTTATATTGTTTTCTGATATTTTATTTCAAATAAGTGCGCAGAAAAAGAGCTATGAAACAGACTTTTCTCCTGCCACACAGCTCTTTCTCAAATACTTATCCTCTATAATAGTTGATCAGGCATCCCTTGCGGATGATTTCTCTCTCATCATCGGTCAGCGCGCCTAACGTCATCTCGAACGGAACAAGTGCTCCGTCTTTTACAACGTACGCTTTGATCACATCGGCTTTCTCTTCCACTGCCTTGCGGATCTCCGGTACAAAGATGTAATCTCCGTTTGTAAACGGCAGATCTCCCTCCGGGATCAGGAATGGAAGCATGCCCCAGTTGATCAGGTTGGAGCGGTAGCGCTTCGTTGCATACTCGTTGGCGATGTTTGCCCAGCCGCCTAATACCTTCTGGCAGGAAGCTGCCTGCTCACGCGCAGAGCCGTCGCCCGGTTTTACAGCGAAGATGGTGGATCCGACACCGACATTTGTCTTGTCGATATCCGGGTACTGGGTATGGATGGCTGCGAAGACCGGTTTCAGTTCCGGAAGTGCCTCTGCCGGGCAGTTTCCTTCCTGGATGGCTTTCTCTGCGACCTGTACTTCTTTTGCACGTCCCACGTAAGCCGGATCTTTTCTTGACAGGGTGAACTCTGCCAGTCCGAGCGGGTTGGAACGGAAGGAAGAAGTCTCGCCGGATGGAATCAGCTCGTCGGTTGTCGTAACCGGATCGTGGATCTCGGAAACAACCTTCAGAATCAGGTTCTCGGCAAGCTGCGGCATAGCCGGCCAGTCTTTGATGTTCGGTCCGAACTGGATTTCTACAGACGGATCTGCCACACCCTTGCTGTCGAAGACACGGTTCTCGTAAATCTTCTTGTCGAAGTGGTATGCCGGTTTCGTGTATGTTCCGGTGAACTCGTCTGCTGCGGTCAGGAATCCCTTGTTTGCTGCGGTTGCTGCAATGGAACGTGCATCCATCAGGGCAACGGAAGAAATCTGGCCGTTCTGGATCTTGGATCCCTCGCGGTTCGGGAAGTTTCTGGTGGAGTGACGGATTGAGAACGCATTGTTTGCCGGAGTATCGCCTGCGCCGAAGCACGGTCCGCAGAATGCGGTTTTTACGATCGCACCGGTTTCCAAAAGGTCTGCTAGTTTTCCGTTTCTTGCCAGCTCCATATAGATCGGGGTACTTGCCGGGTAAACACTTAAGGTGAACGCATCGTCGCCAATGCTGTGGCCTTTCAGGATATCGGCTGCGTCGCAGATGTTCTCAAATCCGCCGCCGGCGCATCCTGCGATGATTCCCTGGTCTACCAGGAGTTTTCCGTCGTGTACTTTATTTTTCAGAGTGAACGGAACTTTTCCGTCGAGGCTGATGGCTGCTTTCTTCTCTACATCGTTCAGGATGTCATCGAGGTTTGCTTTCAGCTCTTCAATGGTATAAACATTGCTCGGATGGAACGGCATTGCGATCATCGGTTTGATCTTGTCGAGTTCTACTTTTACAACGCCGTCATAGTAAGCAACCGCGCCAGGATTCAGTTCTTTGTAATCTGCGCTTCTGCCGTGGATCTGATAGAACTCGCTGATCTTCTCATCGGTTCTCCAGATGGAGGACAGACACGTTGTCTCGGTTGTCATAACGTCCACACCGATCCGGTAATCTGCGCTTAAGGAAGATACGCCAGGTCCTACGAACTCCATAACTTTGTTCTTTACGTAACCATTTGCAAAGACTGCGCCGATGATGGCAAGTGCAATATCCTGCGGTCCTACGCCCGGCTGCGGTGCGCCTGTCATGTAAATTGCGATCACTCCCGGCATAGCGATATCATATGTTTTGGAGAGAAGCTGTTTTACCAGCTCCGGTCCGCCCTCGCCCATGGCCATGGTTCCGAGTGCACCGTAACGGGTGTGGGAGTCGGATCCGAGGATCATTTTTCCGCCGCCGGCAAGCATCTCGCGGGCAAACTGATGAATTACTGCCTGATGAGGCGGTACATAGACGCCGCCGTACTTTTTCGCACAGGTAAGACCAAACATGTGGTCATCTTCGTTGATGGTTCCGCCGACTGCGCAAAGGGAGTTGTGGCAGTTGGTCAGCACGTACGGTACCGGGAATTTTTCCAGTCCTGACGCGCGCGCGGTCTGAATGATTCCAACAAAAGTAATGTCATGCGATGTAAGTTTGTCAAATTTGATCTGCAGATTTTCCATGTTGCCGGAAACATTGTGGTCTTTTAAGATTCCATAGGCAATGGTTTCTTTTGCAGCATCCGCCGGACACGGCACAGCGCCAGTACGCGCTTTGAGTTCCGCGCGGCCTTCTTCTGTATCCGGGATGATATTGATTCCGTTGACAAGGTATGCACCTGTGTTCAGTAATTCAATCATGTCGTTCCTCTCCTCTTGTTGTTGATAAAATGTCAGGGTCAAAAAGTCTTTTGACCCCTTCGATACCCGGATTGCTCCGTGCTTTGCACTCCCGCAATCCTGTACGGCTCTGAACGGTTTTACAGATTTTCGCTGTTGTTCATATACGTCATGTAGCTTACGACCATCATGGCAATTTTAAAGGTCAGCGCATCGTCAAATTTACGAATGTCGAGTCCTGTGCTCTTCTCGAGCTTCTCCAGACGGTACACCAGAGTATTTCTGTGTACATAGAGCTGACGGGATGTCTCGGACACATTCAGGTTATTTTCAAAAAATTTATTGATTGTGGTCAGTGTTTCCTCATCGAACGTATCCGGCAGATTTTCGCCGAAGACTTCGGTCATAAACATTTCGCACAGCGGAATCGGGAGCTGATAGATCAGACGGCCGATGCCGAGGTTGTTGTATGGTACCACGTTTTTGTCTGCGTAGAAAATTTTTCCTACTTCGAGTGCCATCTTCGCCTCTTTGTAAGAACGCGATACACTCTTGATCTCGTTGACCGGATTTCCGTAGGAAACGCGCACCTGGGACATGGCCTCCGCATTCAGCATATCCACCAACATTCTTGCGGTCTGGTTCATATCCTCGAAGGTGTCGGTGTCTTTCAGTTCTTTTACAATGATAATGCTCTTCTCATCGACTGCGGTGATGAAATCTCTCGGTCTTGAAGCAAAGAGGCTCTTTACTGTCTCCTGTGCGCTGATGTCTTTTTCCAGCTTCGTCTCTACCATGTAAACAACGCGGCGCACATCTGTGTCGATGCGAAGCTTTTTCGCGCGGTTGTAGACATCCACCAGAAGAAGATTGTCGAGAAGAAGGTTCTGGATAAAGTTGTTTTTGTCCAGACGCTCTTTGTATGCAATGATAAGATTCTGAATCTCACATACGGCAACCTTTCCGATCATATATGCATCGTCGCTGCTTCCTTTAGAAATCAAAATATACTCCACATTCTGGTTGTCATATACTTTAAAATAATGATATTCCTGTACAATCTGGCTGTCCGCAGCGGATAATACAAAAGAACGGATGCTTTCTGCATCAATCGCGGTTTCCGGGAATGTGGTCACCAGCAGAACACCATCCGTATTCGTCACACATAAATCAATTCTCGTAATATTTCTTAATTCATCAAGGGTTTTCTGTAATACCTGACTTGATACCAAATCTGCCACTTCCTTTCTCCTGGCGCATTTTACTCCAGGGTGCGTCTTATTTATAACTATAGCTTATTTTTTTCTCATTGGCAACTATTTTTTGCTTCGCAAAAGGAGGGTCGTGCATATGCAGTTACTGTTCACTCAGCAGTGAAACACTTGCTGTTTCGCTGCGTAAGAAAGTGATTCAGGCGTGAGCAGCCCTCCTTTTGCGAAGCAAAACTTTAAATGAGGGCTGCGAATGTTACAGTTCGCTGGGAACCAGTGAACTGTAACCATATGCAAAAAGGACCGGCATCCGAACGGATGTCGATCCTTTTCTCTATGTTTGCGCATACGCGCTGATGTTCATATGGATTAGTTGGTAATGGTGATCTCTGTCTCTTTGTCGAACAGATGAACTTTCTCCATATCCAGAGCAAATTTAACGGTATCACCGCTTCTTGCAGTTGTACGAGGATCTACGCGGGCTGTCATTGGGAAGCCTTCGCAATCGAAGTACAGGTAAACTTCTGCACCTAACAGCTCGTATACGTTGATCTTGCACTCAACTACGCTGTCTTTGGAAGTTTCGATGAACATCTGAGAATCATGTACGTTCTCAGGACGGATACCCATAACAACGGTCTTTCCGTCATATCCGCCGTCGATAACAGCTTTTGCTTTGGAAGCCGGCAGTTTCATGTTGTATTTACCAACAGTAAGAGTAACGTCGTTTCCGTTAACTTTTACTTTTGCATCCAGGAAGTTCATCTGCGGAGATCCGATGAATCCTGCAACGAACAGGTTGCCCGGTGCGTTGTACAGGTTCTGCGGGGTATCTACCTGCTGAACAACTCCGTCTTTCATAACAACGATTCTGGTACCAAGTGTCATAGCCTCGGTCTGGTCATGTGTTACGTAGATAATGGTAGCGCCCAGTCTCTGATGCAGTTTGGAAATCTCGGTACGCATCTGTACACGAAGTTTTGCATCCAGGTTTGACAGAGGGTCGTCCATAAGGAATACTTTAGGATCACGTACGATGGCACGTCCCATAGCAACACGCTGTCTCTGACCACCGGAAAGAGCTTTCGGTTTACGGTCAAGCAGTTTCTCCAGGTCAAGGATTTTAGCTGCTTCTTTAACCTGTTTGTCGATCTGATCTTTCGGAACTTTTCTCAGTTTCAGACCGAATGCCATGTTATCATATACGGTCATGTGCGGATACAGAGCGTAGTTCTGGAATACCATTGCGATATCACGGTCTTTCGGCTCTACATCGTTTACTACTTTATCGTCAATTTTCAGAGTACCATCGGAGATCTCCTCAAGACCTGCGATCATACGAAGTGTTGTAGATTTACCACATCCAGATGGTCCTACGAAGATGATAAACTCTTTGTCAGCGATTTCCAGGTTGAAGTCTTTTACTGCTTCAAAACCGTTCGGATATCTTTTTGTAATGTGCTGTAAAGATAAACTTGCCATTTTTGAATCCTCCCTAAATGAACATCATGCGTTTTATTATGAGTTTTGCATTTGCATCTCTCTTACTTATGGGACTAGTATACCTTTTCTACCCGCATTCGACCATGCCACAATTACACAAACTTTCCTCCGGCAGATTGGCAATTCTGCTTTCGGATTTTCTCGAACCGTTCTCTTCTGTCCACTTTGCACAAACAAAATGTTCACTCTTATACAAAATGACGAAACGAAAAGTTTATATTCTCTTCATTGCATTTTTCTGAAAAATTCGCTATACTTTTCTATGATGTCTGCCAGCCGGAACGTTAATCGGCGGCACACTTAATTCAACAGAAAAGAGGAACAAATTATGAGTTTTTTCAGCCTGGACAGTAAGTTCTCGCAGATTATGGGCCGTGTCTTCGACCTGATGATGCTGAACATTATTTTCCTTATTATGTGTATCCCGATTGTGACAATCGGCGCCAATTTCACAGCAATGTACTACGTCACGCTGAAGATGATCAAAAATGAGGAGACGTATATCTTCCGTACCTACTGGAAATCCTTCCGCGAAAACTTCAAGCAGGCAACTGCCATCTGGCTCATCCTGCTGGCGGTTCTGATTGTTCTGATTCTTGATCTTCTGCTGGTCATGAGAATGCCAGGTACCATCACCTACCTGCGTTTTGTTTTCCTGGTACTGATCTTTTTCGAGGCCATGGTACTTTCCTATGTATTTCCGGTACTGAGCCGCTTTGACAATACGGTAAAAAACACGATCAAGAACTCCATCCTGATGGCAATCCGCCACCTGCCGTGGACCATCATGATCCTGCTCGTCAATCTCTGTCCGCTGCTGATTTATGTATTCTCCACGACAAAGATTGTCAGCTATCTGATTCTTCTGATGTTCCTTCTGGGCTTTTCCACGGTAGCGCTTGGATGCTCCTGGTTCTTCGTAAACAAAATCTTCCCATTCTATATGCCGGAGGAAGAAAAAGAGGTTCTGACACCGGAAGAAGAATCCTTGCGGGCACTGGAGGCCATGGACAGACCAAGTCCTCTGACTGAGCACGCTGAGGTCACAGAAGAAAAATCTGATAAAGAGACAGATCATTCGTCAAAATAGCAGTTACAAGCAATTCAACTATGAGAAACACGCTCCGCGAGTTTCTCAAGTTATCGCGGCAGTCGCCAAGGTCTCGTGCAAGCACGGACTTTGGCTCGTTACTCGCGTAAATCAAAACGCCCTGCCGGAAACACACAGAATATGTGGTTTCCGGCAGGGCGTTTTTTCTTTCATTTTGTATAGCTCTGAACAGTTATGAAATTTTTATTCTTCTAGATCGTGTCTGAAGAAGGCTTTTCCAGATCTTCTTCCGGCATTTCCGGCTTTGCTGTGTACCCGGAAGTCTCCGGCTTTTTCTCTTTTACAACCTCATCAAACGTAATCGTCACCTTGAACAGATCGCCATCCAGATAAATATCAAACGTGCCCTGCTGCAGAACGGTCAGGTTCTTTGCAATGGAAAGCCCTAAACCACTGCCCTCCGTACTTCGGCTGACGTCACCGCGGATAAACCGCTCCGTCAGCTCATCCGCCTCACAGTTCAGCGCATTTTCTGATATATTTTTGATGGAAAACTGTATTTTCCCATCTTTCCGGATCGCATCCACATAAACTCTCGTCCCCGGCATCGCATACTTGCAGACATTTACGTACAGGTTTTCCAGCACACGCCAGATGCGGCGGCTGTCTGCACAGATCAGAAGCGGCTCCGGCTGAAGAATACAGATCAGATCGAGATTACGGCTTTCAAACCGCTCGGCAAACTCTCCGTTCACCTGCTGTACAAGTTCGTTCAGGTTCAGGTTCATAAATTCCAGTTTAATGTTTCCGGAGCTGATCTTCGATGCCTCGACAAGGTCCTCCGTCAGCTGTTTCAGGCGCTGTGATTTTTCGTCGAGTACGCGGATATAATCTTTCGCTTTCTCGTTTTCAATATTTTCCCGTTTCAGCAGATCGACATAATTAATAATAGAAGTAAGCGGTGTCTTGATATCGTGGGATACGTTGGTGATCAGATCCGCTTTTAAGCGCTCGCTCTTCATCTGCTCCTGCACTGCCGCTTTCATTCCCTCTCCGAGCGAATTGACAATTCCGGCAAGCTGAAGGTTGTCTTCCCCCTGCAGCTCCGTCAGGTCAATCTTGTAATCCAGATCGCCCGCAGCAATCTCTTTTAAGCCATGTTCAATCTGTTTTCTTCCGGATGCCTCGCGCAGCAGAAGAAGCAGCACTGCGGCATCCATCACCAGGGTAAGGAATACGCCGAACATTCCGAAGCCGCAGCAGAGAATGATCTGCACGCCGCAGAAAACGCAGAACATAAGGATCGTTCGCTCCGACTCCTGTCTGCCTTCATAGAAGGTTCTTCCGGCAGACACGATCCGGTGGCCGACGCAGTACAAAAACGACTGTTTCCAGACGTTGCGTGCTTTGATCCGGCGCACCAGTGAGCAGTACGGAATCAGTGTGATCAGAAATCCGGCGAGGATGCCCGATGCGGCCACCAGGCTTCGCCATGTATCTGCTTCATTTCCATAGGATCCGCTGTAGATGTAGTTTCCGTCAAAATTCTGGATATAATGAACGCCGCCGTAGGAAAGTTCGATGCAGACAGCAACGATTCCAACTGCTCCCATCACAATCAGGATGGCGGCTGCAGCTGCGATTTCCGTGTACCACTGATCGAAAAAGTAAAGGCGGATTTCTTTGTTTTTTCCATTTCTTCCTGCCTGCAGTGTGAACAGGACCAGGCAGACCAGCGTTCCGATTCCGCCAACTGCAATCATCAGAAGAAGGAGCTGCATTTTCGGAAGCCACTGGCTGTAGATCTCACTGTACTGGGAGAAATAGTCGCTTGCTGCCAGATCCGGATCCAGTGCAACAAAGATCTTCTGATAATTATCTGCAATCTGATTGTTCAGCAGATAGCTTCTCGCTGCTTCCACGGCCGGGCTGTTTTTTCTTGTTGCATAAGAACGGACTTTGTCGGCACCGCCGGTCCGGTCAACAGCAAAGGCGAACGGATAGGGCGATTTCTGCGCAATGGCTGTTGTGTAACCATTTTTCCAGGAATCCACATTCGTATAGATATTTCCTTCTTTATCCTCCAGACAGTACCAGAGATTGGCATCGTCCGCATCGACGCTGATGCCGCTCTCCTGGTTTTTAAAAGCAGCAACTTCTTCCGTGACCCCGGAAAGTGTCATATACAGATCGCGGATGGATACCTTTTTCAGATTTGCCGCCGCGTACTCATAGAGGTACGTTCCCGCTTTCGTTTTCTGCGTTTCCAGGCTCATTCCCTGATCGTATAGATACAAAAACTGGGAGGAAACATCAGCAGGATCAATTTTTTTCTCTTTCAGGCTTTTCACTGCATTATCGGAAGGAAAGTAGACCTCGCCGTCCGGGGAAAAGCTGTCAAACGTCTCTGCATCTGCCGCGCTCACTTCTTCGGTGAGTGCGGCTACATCCGTCTCTTCTGTTTCCTGGCTCACGTCAGTTCCATCTTCGTATGCAAGATAGGCTTCTTTGTCAATTCCGGCATCGTTCGTCGCATAATTGTCCGCAGTATACGCTGCCACCTCATTGAGGTCTGCGCTGCTGCCGTCATCGTACATCTTGACAAGCTGGTCAATGGTGTACGTTGTACTTATCCCGCCGCTTCCCTCTCCATCGGTTGCAAAGGCACGGTAATCAATCTCTTTTGTTCCGTCGTATCGACCGTTTGTGCCGAATTTACTCATATCATTATAGTAGCTCATGACGTTATGAAGCTGCCGCTGCACCAGTGTGCCGCATGCGGTGGTTTCTTCAAACGCATACTTTTTTGCTGCCGCATTCGGCGTCAGACCGACGCTGGAAAGCATCAGTGTCTGAATGCCCCCGAACAGCGCACTGGCGGCAAAAACGATCAGCAGAAGAAAAACGATCAGCTTCCCCGTCAGGCTGTAGAGTTTTCGTTCTTTCACAATTATTCACTCCTTATTATTGTTTCTCAATCTTATACCCAATTCCCCATACAACTTTCAGATAGCGCGGCTCCTTCGGGTTGATTTCGATTTTCTCACGGATGTGACGGATATGAACCGCAACCGTGTTATCCGCACCGATCGCTTCCTCGTTCCAGATGCTCTCATAAATCTGCTCAATCGAAAATACCTTGCCTGGATTTTTTACCAGCAGCAGGAGAATGTTGTATTCGATCGGGGTCAGTTTGACTGGTTCGCCCTCGATGCTGACTTCTTTTAAATCGTCATTGACGAGAAGCCCGCCGACCTGATACACATTTTCTCCGTCGTCCGCCGGAAGATTTCCAAGTTTTGTGTAGCGCCGCAGCTGAGATTTCACCCTCGCCACCAGCTCGAGCGGGTTGAACGGCTTCGTCACGTAATCATCCGCGCCGATGTTCAGTCCCAGAATTTTGTCTACGTCCTCTGATTTCGCAGACAGAATAATGATCGGAATACTGCTCTTTTCTCTGATTTTCAGCGTCGCACGGATGCCGTCCAGTTTCGGCATCATGACGTCGATAATCAGCAGCTGAATCTCCTCCCTCTCGAGCATCTGGATGGCCTGCATGCCGTCATATGCTTTCAGCACATGATAGCCCTCCTGGGTCAGATAAATCTCAATGGCGTCTACAATCTCTCTATCATCATCACATACTAAAATGTTGTACATTTCTTCTTTCTCCACCTTTCATTTTTTCTTTTCCGGCACTTTTTTTCCGCGCCGGACCTCCCACATGATTCAAAGATGATTGTACCGCAAATTCCCTCAAGTTGCCAGATGTCTTTTGTTTTCATCCTTACTGTACCAAAGGAATCTTTAGGTCCGCAAAGGAAAATCTTAAGTTTCTATAAAGTTTTGTCTGTGAATTCAGAGCTCAAACATTTTTTAGACAATTGCAATTATTTTCTTAGCACATCCTGCTTGCCGTCTATGCGGATCTCAATAATTTAAAGATCATCAATGACCGGTACGGGCATGAAGAAGGGGACTTCTCTATCCGCCTCACCGGACAGTTTCTGCAGGATTCCTTCGGGAAACGCGGTGTCTGCGGACGCATCGGCGGCGATGAATTTGTATGCCTTGTGCCGTGCTCTGGCGCAGCGATGTCCGTGGATCTGTATCGGACCCTGCACTCTGCTTTCGACCTCTTTAATAGAACGAGCGAAAAAGCATATAATATTACTGTTTCCACCGGCTTTTATCTGCTTCCGAAAGACATGGATTCCACACTTCCGGAGATGCTCGCGCATGCGGATGCAATGCTTTACGAAGAGAAACAGAAACGAGATAAGAATGTTGCGAAAATTTTACCAAAATAGGAATTGATTTTTTTCCGGAAAGCAGTTAGAATACTTGAGGGATGATTTTTGAATCCTGTATTTCAAGCGAAACAGACCGGCAAAAACGGCTGTTTGATCAAAAAATTTCTAAAAAAGGCAGGTGAACAGAATGGATAGTTGTGATTCTCATGGGCGAAGTACCAGCATAGGACGGGAACCGGAAAATATGCAGGATGACGGCCATCCTTCTGTCCTGCTTTAATCTTAAATATTTTCCCTTCTTATCCTATGAAAACCCGAAGTAAGACACATGATCCAAACCAGTTTTGAAACGTAATTCTCTGGTTCTTTTTTCGTGTGCTTTTACTGCCCTGTGAGGGTTCCAACATGCTTTTTCGCACCGACAGCACGCATGTTTTTTTCTGCTGTCAAAAAAAGAATGGAGGATAACGAAAAAATGGAAAAACGAGTACAGGATTATACCCAGGAGATCCTG
>ENA-ORLM01001447-ORLM01001447.1-human-gut-metagenome-genome-assembly--contig:-NODE-1447-length-15216-cov-3.322809_pt1 | contig 15216 bp, 12 predicted proteins | sample MGYA00243063_ERZ508815 | MGnify/ENA primary metagenome ERZ508815 (study PRJEB26277, sample SAMN04329768) | human gut metagenome | biome: human-associated habitat | host: Homo sapiens | place: USA...
ATTTTTCCCCCATGGGGGAAGGGTTTTGGTGGCCTGTTGGTTGGGGTTTTGCCCGGTCGGGTTTTGTCTCTTATTGCCGAATAACCGCCGGCGGTTGGTTGGGGGGCATTTTTTCCCGCCCGGCCCGGTGGTTTCCTGTAACCGTCCTTTCCCACTTATTCCACCTCAAACCTCTCCCCGTCGATCTCGACCCATGCCACGGCCTCGGGGTCGAGGATGTCGTAGCTGTCCACGCGCAGCACCGTCGGACTGTATTGCCCTTGGAAGAAATTCCCGTCCCAGCCGTAGGTGATTTCGCTGCCGTCAGCTCGGTAGAGCTTCACGCGGCCTTGCACATTGTAGCGGCTCAAATTCCGGGGTTCGCTTTCGTAGTCACTACCCACAATGCTCACGGCCAGCGGCTCAATGCGTATCGCAGTGATGTTAAACGTCCCGTCCGGGAACGCCTTGCGCTCCTCGTCGGTCAAATCGTAGTGGAACCACGGGCCGCCCTTCATTGCAATGCTTGTGTCTGCCGCTATTGTGATAGGCTGGGCGGCGTCGGGCAGCTCCACCTTGAGGCTGGCTTTGGCGTCGTAGTTGTTCAGGTCGCCAATCCACAGCGTGCGCATCTTGGCGGGATTGCTGTGCAGTGGAATATCCACAAAGCAGGAGAGAATGCCGCTCTCGCTTGTGGCATTGCGGGTTTCAAACGAGCCGACGGCATAGCCGCCGCAAAGCCCTGTGCCGAAGTTTGTTACTGTGTACATCCGTTTGTCAAGGGCGCTTTCCTCGGTCGGGATGAAGGTGAAGTTTGCGGTACTCCACACCAAATCCCACGGCTCAAGCCCTTGTGCATGATCAACATCGTACAGCACCCGCAGCGTGTTCTTGTCGCGCAGCAGCGCCTTTACACTGACCGTGTGGCCGTTGATTTCGGCGGTCAGCGGTTCGTCCAGCACCTCGCCGTATTTCTGCACCAGTGCGTTCGTCTCGTTAGCGGCGCTCATGGGGTGGAAAAGCCCCAGCACCACCGCGCCCGCGGCCACTAAGCAGAGCGCTGCCGCCGCGGCTGCCAGCCGCCAGCCGCGCAAAACCCGGGGCTTCGAGCGGCGGGCCAGCACTTTTGCCCGCAGCGCCGCGGTTTCCTCCGCCGTCAGGGCGTCTGCCAGCGGCGGGTGGTCGTTCATCCAGCGTTCCAGTTCGGTCATAGGTCAGCCCTCCTTCAATAGCTTTTGCAGTGCCAGCCGTGCGCGGTGCAGCCGGGTGCGCACCGTGGCGGCAGGCATGTTGAAATGTACGCCCAGCTGGGCCGCGGTCTCGCCATACACGTACCTGCGCAGAAAAAGCTCCCCGTCGGGCGGCGGCAGCGCCATGACCTGCGCCATCAGCTCGCGGGTTTCCAGCTCGCTTTCCAGCGCAACGGCCAGCTCGGCGTCGTCGCGGTCATCCAGCGGCAGCGTCTCGCCCCGGCGCAAAAGCGCGCGGTAGCGGTCAATGGCGCACTGCCGCGCCGCCTGCACCACCAGCCGCCGCCGATGGGTCTCGTCTGCGGGCAGGTGTGCCCCACGCCAGAGCTTGTAAAATGTGTCGGCCTCGGCCTCCTCGGCGTCCTGCGGGTGGCCGGGCAGAATGGCCCGGCAGACGGACCGCACTGCGCCGCCGTAGTCCCGCAGCAGGGTGTCCAACTCGTGCTCTGTCATGGGCGTCGCCCCCTTTCATAAAGATTATACGACAAAAACGGGCGGAGTGTTTCAACTTTTTTTGGCTTCTCCCAAGGGGGAAGGCTTCCGCACCGCCCCTTTACCGCCCGCCCGATTTGTGCTATAATACGCTTGATAATGGGGAAGTATTGGAAAAGAGGTGCATACATGCTGAAAGTAACCCTGCTGGGCACGGGCGGCACGCAGCCGCTGCCGGACCGCGCACTGGCCGCCGCCGCGGTCACGGTGGGCGGACGCAGCGTGCTGCTGGACTGCGGCGAGGGCACGCAGGTCGGCCTGCGGCGGTACGGCGTCAGCGCGTATCGGCTTTCGGCGGTGCTGCTGACCCACTACCACGGCGACCACATTCTGGGCCTGCCCGGTCTTTTGCAGACCATGGGCAGCCTGAACCGCACCGAGCCGCTGACGATCTACGGCCCCAAGGGCATCGAGCCTGTGGCGCAGGCCGTCACGGCGCTGGCCGGGCCGCAGGCGTACCCGGTGCGCTGGCAGGTCGCAGACGGACCATTCCACATAGATACGCTGAAAATCACCCCGTTCCCGCTGACCCACCGCGTACCCTGCTGCGGCTATGCGCTTGCGCTGCCCCGCGCCGGGCGGTTCGACCCCGCAAGGGCGCGGGCTGCGGGCATCCCGATGCCCTACTGGAAAACGCTGCAAAGGGGCGAGGCCGTCGGCGGCTGCACGCCGGAGCAGGTGCTGGGTGCGCCGCGCCGCGGGCTGAAGGTGGTCTACGCCACCGACACCCGCCCCTGCGCCGCGCTGGAGGCCGCCGCCCGGGATGCCGACCTGCTCTGCATGGACGCGACCTACGCCGACGACGCCGACCTGCCCAAGGCGGAGCTGTACGGCCACGCCACCTGTCGGGAGACCGGCGCACTGGCCGCCGCGGCCAACGTGCGCCGCCTCTGGCTGACCCACTACAGCGCCGCCGTGACCGACCCCGCGCCGGGCCTGGCCGCCGCGCGCACCGCGTACCCCGCCGCCGTGGCCGGGTATGACGGCCTGACCGAAGAACTGGAATTTGACAGAGAGCCATGACCGAGAAACGAAAAAATCTGCTGTTTATCGCTATAATTCTGGCGCTGGCCGCGGTGCTGTGGCTGGCCGTCCACCACGGCGGCACGGGCCGCACGGCGGTGCTGCGCTACGGCGACCCGCAGGTCGAGCAGCGCATTGATCTGCGTAAAAACGCCGAATATGACATTGACACCGGCCTGTACACGATCCACCTGCGGGTGGAAAACGGCGGCATCGCCTTTGTAGACAGCCCCTGCCCCGACCACCTGTGCGAGGGCTTCGGCACCCTGAAAAACGAGGGCGACTGGGCCGCGTGCATGCCGGCGAAGGCAAGTTTGACGATAGAATAAGAAAAAATAAAAGATAATAAATAAAAGATAAAAACAAAATCCGTAGGGGCGGATTCCTTATCCGCCCGTCAACAGGCAGACGACCGGCGGGCGCATATAGAATGCGCCCCTACGGCGGCAGAAAATTTTGAGTGACGCGAACCATCAATTTTATTATCTATTCTCTAAAAAAGGAGTTCCCATGAATCCAACCTTCAAGCAAGTAACCAAGACCCGCTACGTCCAGCTGGTTTCCGAGCTGGCGCAGGAGATTTTCGTCCAGCATTACACCAAGCTGACGCCCAAGGTCGCCGCTGCACTGGCCGATAAGTACCAGAGCGACATCCTGACCGACGACGAGATCCACAGCGGCGTCATCAACTACTTCTTAATTTACCTCGGCACCGAGCCGGTGGGCTATTTCGCGCTCGACCTCGGCCCCGCGGGTGCCATGTGCCTGAGCCGCCTTTTCTTAAAGGAAAAGGCCCGCGGGCAGGGCATTGGCCGCAGCATCGTGGCTTATGCGCAGAAGCTGGCCGAGGGCGATGGCCGCAGCCGCCTGTATATGCGGGTGTGGGCACGCGACCTGAAGGCCGAGGGCTTTGCCAAAAAGTGCCGCTTCCGCAAGGCCGAGACAGCCCCCGTGGAGGTCCTGCCCGGCACCACGCTGGACATCACGACCTGGGAGAAGCTGTGGCGGTAAAAGCAAAATCTGGAGATACACCATGAAATTTCTGCACCTTGCAGACCTGCACCTGGGCAAACGGGTCAACGGGTTTGATATGCTGGAGGATCAGCGGTTCATCCTTGAACAAATTCTGACCCTCTGTGAAAAACACGGCGTCGAGGCCGTCGTCATCGCGGGCGACATCTACGACACGCCGGTGCCGCCCGCCGCGGCCTGCACGCTGCTGGACTGGTTCCTGACCCAGCTGGCCGCACGCCGCATCCCGGTGCTGGCCGTCTCCGGCAACCACGACAGCGCCGAGCGGCTCGACTTTGCCAGCAGTCTGCTGGCCGAACAAAACGTACACATTGCCGGGCGTTTCACCGGCTGCCCCAAGCAGGTCGTACTCAATGACCGCCACGGCCCCATCGAGTTCACGCTGCTGCCCTTTGTGCGGGCGGCCACGGTGCGCCACTACCTGCCCGACGCCGACATCACCGACTACGACTCCGCCGTCGGCGCGGCGCTGGCCGTCTGTGAGCCCGCCGCCCCGCGCCGGGTGCTCGTCGCCCACCAGATGGTGGTCTCCGGCGTCTGCCCGCCGCAGCTCTCCGGCAGCGAGACCGCGCCCCTGACCGTCGGCACGGTGGATTCCATCGATGCAGCGCGGTTTGCGGGCTTCTGCTATGCAGCGCTCGGCCATATCCACCGCGCCCAGCGCGTCGGCATCGACGCCGTGCGCTACGCGGGTGCGCCGCTCTGCTACCATCTGGACGAGTGCGGGATGCAGAAATCCGTCACCCTCGTGCGGGTCGGCAAGCGCGGCGTGGAAAAAATCGAGCAGCTGCCGCTGACGCCCCGCCGCGCCATGCGCCATCTGACCGGCCCGCTCGCCCGGCTGACCGCCCGGCCAACCGACACCGAGGACTACATCTGGGCGACCCTGACCGACCCGACGCCGCTGCCCGACGCCATGGCGCAGCTGCGCGCCGCCTATCCCAACGCCATGCGGCTCGACTACCTGCCCCAGGGTGAGGTCGCGCACCCGCTGGACATGACCCAGGCCGTGCGCGGCAAGCCCTTTGTCGAGCTGTTCCAGGACTTTTTCACCAAGATGAACGGACGCCCCCTGACAGTGGAGGAGACCGTGGCTGTGAAAAGATTGCGCGAGGAGGCGTCAAAAAGCGAATGAAACCCCAAAAGCTGATCCTGACCGCCTTCGGCCCCTACGCGGGCCGCACCGAGCTGGACTTCTCGGCGTTCGGCGGCAGCGGACTGTTTCTGATCGGCGGCGATACCGGCGCGGGCAAGACCGCCCTGTTTGACGCCATCACGTTTGCGCTCTACGGCGAGACCTCCGGTGAGAACAGAAAAACAACGATGCTGCGCAGTGATTTTGCCGCCCCCGACGCCGAGACGAGCGTCGAGCTGGCCTTTACCCACCGCGGGCGCAGCTACACCGTGCGCCGCTGGCCCGACCAGCAGCGCGCCGCCAAGCGCGGCACCGGCATGGTCAAGGTGCCCGCCAAGGCCGAGCTGATCCGTGAGCCGGACGAGCCGGTCAGCGGTGCGTCAGCCGTGACCGACGCCGTGGTCAAGCTGCTGGGCATCGACGCCAAACAGTTTGCCCAGGTGTCGATGCTGGCGCAGAACGACTTTACCCGGCTGCTCAACGCGCCGTCCGCGGACCGCGCGGCCATCCTGCGCCGCATTTTTGACACCGCCGACCACCAGCGCCTGGGTCAGGCCGCCGTCGAGCACGCCCGTAAGGCCGACGAGGAATGCAAGCGTCTGGACGATGTACTTTTGATGCACGTCGGCACGCTGATCGGTGACGGCGCCGACGAGGAGACCGCCGCCGACCTGGCCGAAATGCAGGCCGAGCGCGACCCGTTTGCCGCAGGGGCTGCCGCCGAGCTGGGCAGGCTGCTGCTCGAGGCCGACGACGCCAACGAAAAACGACAGACCAACGTTATGAACGAGCTGGACGAGAAGATCGCCCGCGGTGACGCCGGCCTGAAAATTGCTGAGGAACGCGCCGCCCGCCGCCGTCAGCTGGCCGGGCTGGTGGCCGAGGAGCAACGCGCCGCCGATGTGGAGCACCAGACCGACCTCATTATGACCGATCTGGAAAAGCGCACGGCGAACGTGAAGGAAAATATTGCCAAAAACGAGGCGGACCGCGCCGCGCTGAGCCAGGCCGAGGCCGACCTGCTCAAGACCGACCACCGCATTGAGCTGGCCGAGGGGCTTTCTGCCGACTGCAGGCAGCTCTTGCAAAATCTGGCGGACGCCGACAAGGCCGACGAGGACGCCGCCGCGCGTCAGGCAGAGTATGTGGCCGCACAGGCTGCACTGGACAGCGCCGAGGAAGAATACAGCACGATGCAGCGCCAATTAAACGCTAACCGCGCGGGCCTGCTGGCCAAGGACCTGCAAAAGGGCAAGCCCTGCCCGGTCTGCGGCTCCACCAAGCACCCGAAAATCGCCGCGCTGCCCAAGGACCACATCACCGAAAAGCAGCTGGAGGAGCGGGAGAAGGCGCTAACGGCCCAGCGCCGCAGCACTGCCGCGGCCAGCCGCACCGCCGGTGACGCCGCCGCCCACGCGCATGAGCTGCGGGCGGCTTTGCAGCGGGACGCGGATGGATTTTTCGCGCGCCGCGGGGACCGCTACACCGGCAAGCCCGCCGCCGAGCTGACGCCCGACGAGCTTAAAATTGCGCTGACCGCCCAGCAGACCAGCCTGACCGAGGGTCTGCGCGGCCTGCAGGCCGACCACCTGAAGCTGAAGCAAAAGACGGACCGCGCCCGCAGCCTGGCCAAGCAGGCCGACCTTTTGAACGGCCAGCTGGCAGACCTGGAAAAGCAGCGCTTTGCGGCCACCCGCCGCGCCGCCAACGCCAAGGCCGGGCACGCTGCCGCCAGCGCCCGCGTGCAGCAGATGCCCAAGCGCGACAACCCCGACGCACTGACCCAGCTGCAGGACGCGCTGGCCCGCCTGCGCCGGGACCGCGCTGCCGCCATGGCCGCCCGGGACGCCGCCGTGCACCGTCTGCACACGAACCGCGCCGCCATCGACGCGCTGCAAAAGACGATGCGGGAGAGCGCCGCCGCCCGCGAGAAGCGTGCCATGTGGGACAATCTGTCCAAAACGATCAACGGTAATTTGACCGGAAAAATCAAACTTCCGTTTGAACAGTACGTACAAGCGTTCTATTTTGATGGCGTGGTCGAGGCCGCAAACCTGCGCTTCACCCGCATGACCGACGGCCAGTACCGATTGCTGCGCCGTAAGAGCGAGGCCGTCGGCGGCAAGACCGCGCTGGACCTCGACGTGTTCGACGCCTACACCGGCAAGACCCGCCCCGTGGGCAGCCTGTCCGGCGGCGAGAGCTTCATGGCCGCGCTGAGCCTGGCACTGGGCATCAGCGACACGATCCAGCAGAACGCGGGCGGCGTCGTCATTGAGACGCTGTTCATCGACGAGGGCTTCGGCTCACTGGACTCCGACAGCCTGGAAAAGGCCGTGGACACGCTGGCCGGGTTGGCCGGGGGCGATAAGCTCATCGGCGTCATCTCCCACGTCGAGGCGCTGCAGGACCGCCTGACGAGACAGATCCACGTGACCAAAACGCGGGCGGGCAGTAAGGCGGAAATTGAGATTTCTTAAAGGCTCCCCTTTGAGGGGAGCTCCGCCCGCAGGCGGTGAGGGGTGGCCGGGTGTAGACCTGTAAAGTGTGTGTCTCCCGCCCACCCCTCCGCCCCGCGGGCACCTCCCCTCAAAGGGGAGGCTTTTTAGCTTGCACTTATTTATAAAAAGTATAAAAATATGACAAAATCAACGCTGCAACAACAATTGGAAACCCTATCCGCGGCGCGTTACCCGCTGCACATGCCCGGGCATAAGCGGCGGGTGCCGCCCGCACCGGGGCTGGGCTGCTATGCCTGGGACCTGACCGAGATCGACGGTGCGGACGACCTGCACGACGCGGACGGCATTCTGGCCGACGCCATGGCCCGCACGGCGGCGCTGTACGGCGCGCGGCGGTGCTGGTATCTGGTGGGCGGTTCCACCGTCGGCCTGCTGGCGGGCATTCGCGCCCTGGCACCCTTTGGCAGCACGGTCATCGCGGCCCGCAACTGCCACAAGGCCGTCTACCACGCGATTGAGCTGGGGCAGCTGAAGGCCCGCTGGCTCACGCCGCCCGTGGACCCGCAGTTTGGCATCTATGGCAGTGTGCGCCCCGCCGATGTGGCCGCCGCGCTGGACGCTGCGCCCGACGCCCGCTGCGTGATCCTGACCAGCCCGACTTATGAGGGCGTTTTGAGCGATATACGTACTATCGCGGAAATCTGCCACGCCCGCGGCGTGCCGCTGCTGGTGGACGAGGCCCACGGTGCGCACTACCTGCCCTTTGCCGCCCGGTACGGCTGGCGCGGCGGGGCCGTAGCCGCAGGGGCCGATCTGGTCGTGCAGAGCGCCCACAAGACGCTGCCCAGCCTGACCCAGACCGCGTTTTTGCAGATGAACGGCGATCTAGCCGACCCTGCCGAGGTCGAGCGCCAGCTGGACGTGTTCGAGACGAGCTCACCGAGCTACCCGCTCATGGTCAGTCTGGACGGCTGCACCCGCTGGCTGGCCGACGAGGGAGAGGCCGCTTTTGCCGCGTGGCGCACCCGGCTGGATGCCTTTGACGCGGCGGTGCGGGATCTGAAAAATACAAAAATACTGTGCTGCGGCGCGGACGCACTGACGGCGCACTCTGACTTTTTTGCGCATGACAGTGGCAAAATTTTGCTGCAAATCGGCGCGGCGGGGGCGGCGTACCTGCGGGCCGACGGCTTTGAGCCCGAGATGGTCTGCGGCCCGAACGTGCTGGCCATGACCAGCCCCTGCGACGACGACGACGCGCTGGAACGGCTGGCCGATGTGCTGCACGCCTGGGACAAAACGGCGGCCCCGCCCGCGGCCCCGCGGCATATTCTGCCAGCCCCCGGCGCGGCCCGCTGCACGATTGCCGAGGCGCTGCTGCGCCCCGCGCGGGCCGTAAGGATGCGGGACGCGGTGGGGGAGACCGCCGCGGAGTATCTCTGGGCCTATCCCCCCGGCGTGCCGCTGGTGGCACCGGGCGAGGAAGTGACGGCAGAGCTGGTGACGGCCTGCCGTGCATTGGAGCAGGCCGGAACCGCGCTGAAGCATACGGGCGGCAGCGGGGCGGAGGAGATTGCGGTTTTGTAATTTGTAAAGGGAGGCCGACGGGCCTCCCGCTGTCTGTTGTTTTCCCTCTGCCCCTATTGACAAACCCCGGTTTTCCGTGTACAATAATAATAATTCTAAAATGTATAAAGGGGTGACTGTTTTATGAAGCACATCCAGACTCTCGAGACCCGCGACATGGCTAAGAGCCTGCTGAACGGCGGCTGCGGCGAGTGCCAGACTTCCTGCCAGAGCGCCTGCAAGACCAGCTGCGGCATTGCCAACCAGCCTTGCGAGAAGACCGACAAGTAATTTTTGCTGGCTTTGATGCCGGGATGCCGTGTGGCAGCCCGGCATTTTCTATGATACAAAGGGTGCGGCGGGCGCATATAGAATGCGCCCCTACAAGGGGAATGCCGTAGGGGCGGATTCCATATCCGCCCGTGGCTGTCCGCTGCATTGCACCATAACAAAACGGAGAAAACCATGATCCATCAATACAAATTAAGCGGTTACAACATTGTGCTGGATGTCTACAGCGGCAGCGTGCATGCGGTGGATGACGTCGCCTATGACGCCATCGCCCTGATCGACCAAGGCAGCAGCCGGGAGCAGGCTGCTGCAGCCCTCGCCAAAAAGTACGCGGACCGCGCCGATGTGACCGCCGCCGACATCAGCGACGTGCTCGACGACATCGACGAGCTGACCGCCGCGGGCCAGCTGTTTGCGCCCGACGCCTACGCCGACCACGCCTTTGACTTCAAAAACCGCTCCAACGTTGTCAAGGCGCTCTGCCTGCACGTCGCCCATACCTGCAACCTGAATTGCAGCTACTGCTTCGCCGCGCAGGGCAAGTTCCACGGCGAGGCCGGTCTCATGAGCTTCGAGACCGGCAAGCGCGCGCTGGATTTCCTCATCGAAAACTCCGGCACCCGCCGCAACCTCGAGGTCGATTTCTTCGGCGGCGAACCGCTGATGAACTTTGAGGTCTGCAAGCAGCTGGTTGCCTATGCACGCAGCATCGAGAAAAAGTACAACAAAAACTTCCGCTTCACGATGACGACCAACGGCATCGGCATCACGGACGAGGTCATCGACTGGTGCAATAAAGAATGCCACAACGTTGTTTTGTCGCTGGATGGCCGCAAGGAGGTCAATGACCGCTTCCGCGTCGACCTCGCGGGCAACGGCAGCTATGACCGCATCGTGCCCAAGTTCCAGAAGCTCGTCAAGGCACGCGGCGGCCAAGGCTACTATATGCGCGGCACGTTTACGCATCACAACGTTGATTTTACGAAGGACCTGTTCCACATGGCCGACGACCTCGGCTTTACCGAGCTGTCCATGGAGCCGGTTGTCGCCCCGCCGGACTCCCCCGAGGCCCTGACCGAGGAGGACCTGCCCAAGCTGTTCGACCAGTATGAGCTGCTGGCCAACGACATGCTGCGCCGCCAGAAGGCCGGCAAGCCGATCACGTTCTATCATTATATTTTGGACCTCAAGCACGGCCCCTGCATCTACAAGCGCATTTCGGGCTGCGGCTCCGGCACAGAGTACATGGCCGTGACCCCCTGGGGCGACCTGTACCCCTGCCACCAGTTTGTCGGCGACCCGGCGTACAAGCTGGGCAACGTCTGGGACGGCGTGACCAACACCGCCCTGCGCGACGAGTTCAAGCTGTGCAACGTCTATGCCCGCCCCGACTGCAAGGATTGCTGGGCACGCCTGTACTGCGCGGGCGGCTGCGCGGCCAACGCCCTGCACGCTACCGGCGACATCCACGGCACTTATGAGTACGGCTGCAAGGTGTTCCGCAAGCGGATGGAGTGCGCCCTGATGATGCAGGTCGCCCAGCGCCTTGACCCCGAGCTGGCGAAGAACGCCGTCCGGTTTGAGAGTGACTGCGACGGGTGTGGTGAGGGCAACGACGGCGCGTGCGAGAAGTAAATAGCCATTGAGTATGCCGCTCTGTAGGGGCCGGGCATGCCCGGCCCGCAGCTTACCGGCAAGCACCTGCTTGCGGTTTATGTTGCGGGCCGGACATGTCCGGCCCCTACCGCGTCACAATGGCAAACGACAGCTGCGGAGGGGTCAAGACCCCTCCCTACAAATCGGGGTCCGCGGGTGCTTTGTAGGGAACGGTCTTGACCGTTCCGGGGACGTGTGCCGTTATTGCATGGTAAAACATTGTTGATGCGTAGGGGCCGGGCATGCCCGGCCCGCAGCTTACCGGCAAGCACCTGCTTTCCGGTTTATGTTGCGGGCCGGACATGTCCGGCCCCTACAGGAATATAAAAGATAAACACCTGTCAGCTGTTTATCTGCCAATCGCCGCGCACTTCTCCTTCAGCCAGACCTTCTCGTCCTCGTTCAGGCGGGGGCTGAGCATCTCGTAGACGTGGGCGTGGTAGTCGTTCAGCCAGTTGATCTGGTCGCGGCTCAGCTCGTCCACAAGGACCGGCTCGGTGGAGATGGGCACCAGCGTCAAAGGCGCAAAGCCCAGCCAGTGGCCGTACTGGTTCTCGCCCAGGTCGATGCACTCCAGCTCGTTCTCAATGCGGATGCCGACCTCGTCGGTCTCGTAGATGCCCGGCTCGTCGGTGATGGTCATGCCGGGCTTAAAAATCACGGGGTTGTTCGGGCGCAGGCTCTGCGGGCCCTCGTGCACGCCGGAGATAAAGCCGACGCCGTGGCCGGTGCCGCAGCGGTAGTTGACCTTGTGCGCCCAGACCGGGCCGCGGGCAAAGGTATCCAGTGCAAAGCCGGTGCAGTAGTCCAGGAACACCGCGCGGGCCATGTCGATGTGGCTCTGCAGCACCCAGGTGTAATAGCGGCGCTCGTTGTCGGTCAGCGGGCCGACGGGGTAGGTGCGGGTGATGTCGGTGGTGCCGCAGTCGTACTGGCCGCCGTTGTCCACCAGCAGGAAGCCGCGCGGCTCGATGACGCTGTTCACGTCGCCCTCGGCGTGGTAGTGCATCATGGCGGCGTTGGCGCCGTAGGCCGCAATCGTGGAGAAGCTGTCCTCAAAGTAGCCGGGCATCTCGGCGCGGCGCTTCTGCAGCATCGTGTCGATGTCGATCTCGGTCAGCTGCTTACCCTCGGCCAGCGCCTTTTCCAGATCCATCTGGAACCGCACCACGGCGACGCCGTCGCGGATATGGCACTCGCGGAGGTTCTTCAGCTCGGTCTCGTTCTTGATGCCCTTCAGGGCAAAAATCGGGTCGGCACCGGCCACGGTCTTGTGGGCGTTCAGGGCCTCGTACAAGGCGTAGTTGGTGGCCTTCTCGTCCACCAGGAACACCTCGTCGGCGGGCAGGGCGTGGACGGCATCGATAATTTCCTCGTAGCCGCGCAGCGTCACGCCGCTCTCGGCCAGCGTGGCGGCGTCGGCGTCAGACAGGCGGCCCGGCGCAATAAACAGCGTGCAGGCGTCCATCGTGACCAGCGCGTAGGCGACGGCCAGCGGGGTGCAGGGCAGGTCGCGGGCGCGCAGGTTCAGCAGCCAGCCCACGCAGTCCAGACCGGTCACGGCCAGCGCGGTGGCACCGGCCTTCTGCAGCTCGGCACGCACCATGGCGATGCGGTCCGCGGCAGTCGCGCCGGTCTGGGCCGGGGTCAGCAGCTCACAGGGGGTGTCGGGCAGGGCCGGGCGCTCGCCGGTGGCGTCCCAAATCGGGCTGGCCACGTCCTGACTCTTGAGGGCGGCACCCTTCTTGGCCAATGCGTCGATGTACTCCTTGGCAATCGTGGCGGGCACGCAGCTGCCGTCCAGCAGCAGGGTCTGGCCGTCCGCAAAGTGGCTCCCGAGGTACTCGGCCACGGTGGGCACGCCCGCGGAGCCCGCGTGCATGCACTCGATCTCGCTGCCGGCCAGCTGCTTGTCGGCCTGCACGTAGAAGCGGCCATCGCACCACAGGGCGCTGCGGTCTTGAGTCACAACGAGGGTCGAGTTCTCGCCGATGAAGCCGGAGAACCACGGCAGAGCGTTATAATAGCCGGGCAGGTACTCGCTGCAATGGGGGTCGCTGGTCATGATGAGCACGCCGTCCGCGCCCGCCGCTTTGGCAGCGGTACGCAGCGCGGCGATTTTTTCATTGGTAGTCAAAATGGATCGCTCCTTTTTGTGATAGATATTGGGGTTAGGTATATCATACCACGAATGCTGCAAATAATAAATAGATAATAGATAATAAACAGGTGGAGTTTGCGCCAGAAGGCACAAACAAAAATGCGGCGCTTTGCAGGGGCCGGGCGTGGCGGCATGTATGCCGCCCCTACGGGCCAACCCGCTAACGTCTGCCTACCCGGCGGAGCGGTCAAGACCGCTCCCTACAAAGCACCCGTGAACGATAGCCCGTAGGGAGGGGTCTTGACCCCTCCGAGACAGCCGGTGGCAGCCGCGCGGTAGGGGCCGGGCATGCCCGGCCCCTACGGGGAGGCGGTAATCCCATAAATTTTGCAAAAAATTCAAAATTTCCCGCGCAAAATGGCGCAAAACCCCTTGACGTGTTTGTTATAATAGTATTAGCAGTTAGTGTAATAGATTGCCAACCAACTGAACATCTGAACACATCTTGAATAGAGGTACCCAACTATGGCTGAAAAGAAAACCAAAATCGACATTTTCTCCGGCTTCCTCGGCGCCGGCAAGACCACCCTTATCAAAAAGCTCATCAAGGAGGCCTTCGCCGGTGAGCAGATCGTCCTGATCGAGAACGAATTCGGCGAGATCGGCATCGACGGCGGCTTCATGCGCGAGGCCGGCATTCAGGTCAATGAGCTGAACTCCGGCTGCATCTGCTGCAGCCTGGTCGGCGATTTCCGCGAGGCACTGAAGAAAGTCGTCGAGACCTACCACCCGGACCGCATCCTCATTGAGCCGTCGGGCGTCGGCAAGCTGTCCGACGTGACCCGCGCCGTCGAGGGCGTCGCCGAGGACCTGCCCGTCATCCTGAACAGCTTTGTCACCGTCGCCGACGTGAACAAGGTCAAGATGTATATGAAGAACTTCGGTGAGTTCTATGACGACCAGGTCAGCCATGCGTCCTGCATCATCCTGAGCCGCACCGGCAACGCCAGTGAGGAAAAGGTCGCTGCCGCCGTTGCCATGCTGGCAGAGAAGAACCCCACCGCCACCATCGTCACCACCGACTGGACCGTCCTGACCGGCGCACAGATCGTCTCCGTCATGGACGGCAAGCGCGACCTCGTCGCCGAGCTGCTGACCGAGGCCCGCGCCGCCAACGTGGCCCATGCCGACGAGGATGAGCACGAGCACCACCATCATCACCATCACGACCACGATGAGGACGACCACGACCACGACCACGACTGCTGCTGCCTTGATCATCACGTCGAGGATGACGATGAGGACGAGCACGAGCATCACCATCACGACCATGATGACGATGACCACGACCACGACTGCTGCCATCACCACGACGACGAGGACGAGCACGAGCATCACCATGAGCACCACTACGACGAGCACGGTGTCTGCTCCTGCGGGCATCATCACCACCACGACCACGACGCCGACGAGGTGTTCACGAGCTGGGGCAAGGAGACGGCCCACAAATACAGCCGTGAGGATCTGGACAAGGCCCTGCACGCGCTGGACGAGGGCGCTTACGGCATGATCCTGCGCGCCAAGGGCATTGTGGACGGCGGCGACACCTGGTACGAGTTCGACATGGTCCCCGGCGAGCATGAGATCCGCCCCTGCGGCCCCGACGTCACCGGCAAGCTCTGCGTCATCGGCTCCCAGCTGAAGGAGCATGAGATCGCGGAATTGTTCCACGTTTGATAAGAATGCCTTCCCCCTTGGGGGAAGGTGCCCGAGGCCCCGCCCGAGGGCGGATGAGGGGCGAGCCTGCCGCAGCAGCCCACGAATGACAGGCCGCGATTCGCTCTCCCCTCATCAGTCCGCGTCGCGGACAGCTTCTCCCCCCGGGGGTGACGCCGTGGACTGCTACTAACCGAAAGGACGTCCCCTATGCCTAAACAAATCCCCGTATATCTCTTCGTCGGCCAGCTGGAGAGCGGCAAGACGAAATTCATTCAGGAAACGATGGAGGACCCCAACTTCGACTCCGGCGACAAGACCCTGCTGCTGGTCTGCGAGGAGGGCGAGATCGAGTACGACCCGTCCAAGTTCGCCTTCGGCGGCGTGCACGTTGCCCAGATCGAGGATAAGAGCGAGCTGACCGCCGAAAACCTGACCGCGCTCGAAAAGAAGTCCGGCTGTGGCCGCGTCATCATCGAGTACAACGGTATGTGGCTCATTCAGGAGCTGTAC
>ENA-ORLM01001448-ORLM01001448.1-human-gut-metagenome-genome-assembly--contig:-NODE-1448-length-15210-cov-2.447631_pt1 | contig 15210 bp, 10 predicted proteins | sample MGYA00243063_ERZ508815 | MGnify/ENA primary metagenome ERZ508815 (study PRJEB26277, sample SAMN04329768) | human gut metagenome | biome: human-associated habitat | host: Homo sapiens | place: USA...
GGGAGCGCGTCCTGCCAGCAGGTGCGGCCGAGCTTGACGACGTGCCTGAAGGCCTCAGCCTTCGCGGCGAAGACGTCGCCGGGCACCTCGACGCCTTCAATGATGCGGTCGAGCTCAGACGCTACGGCAAGGTGCGTGGCGGACGGAATGGTGTCGTTCGTCGACTGGGCCTTGTTCACATGGGTGTTCGGGTGCACGGCGTCCTGACCTTGCGACCCGTGAGGATTTCGTTGGCGGCATTGCCGATCACTTCGTTCACGTTCATGTTGACGCAGGTGTAGCCGCCGGCGTGCCACATGTCGAGCTGAAATTTCTTGTCGAATTCGCCCGCGAGCGCGCGGTCGCACGCCTCAACGACAGCTCGCGAAATCTCGGGCTTCAGGGCGCCGATTTCGGCGTTGGCGAGCGCGCAGGCCTTCTTGATGCGAAAGAGCGCACGGTGCATGCCGGGATAAAAGATGACGGGAAGATGGGCGCACCCTGAGACCTTCACCATCCGACTGGTCTGAATGCCGTAGTAGCGGTCGTCGGGAATTTCCATGGTGCCGAGGCAGTCGCGTTGATGCGGGTCGTGGTCATGGCCTGGTTTCCTTCATTGAAGATTGGGTTGAGGATTCGACGGGCGCGCTTCATGTCCGCACGTCTGATGAAGAAATCAGGAATCCAAAGGCCCTCACAGACTAGAATGAACACGATTTCTACCGCTCAAACACAATTTCAGCCTCAAACAAAACGCCTCCGCGTCGGGTGACGTCGGAGGCGTTCATACAGGTCCGTGAGGACTGCGGAAATGACGTTCGGAATTACTTCCTGAGCGTGCGCATCTGGTCGACGAGGTAGTCGATCACGGCGGGCGTGCCCTGACGGGAACCGGCGAGGTGGGGGCCGGTCGTGAACTTGCCGCCGACGCCGACCATAGGCGTGGAGTCGATCTGGTAGGCGTTCCAGAGCATCGTGGCGTTGCGGGACTTGTTCTTCACGCCGAAGCTGTTGAACGTGGCGTCCCACTTGGCGCCGTCGACGCCGGCTTCGACCATGAAGTCATGGATGTCGCGGGTGGCGCTGTCGAAGTTGTAGGAGCGCGTCTGGTAGATGATGCTTTCGAAGAACGGCATGCTCAGGCTGTCAAGCAGACCAAGGGCCTCGAGCGCGAAGTAGGTGTCCGTGAACGGAAGGTACTTCGGCTGCCAGGCGACGGGACAGATGCGGATGCTGACGTCCTCGGGGGCCTTCTGCGCCCACTCATGGAAGACCGGGTGGAACTGCAGGCAGTGCGGGCAGGTGTAGGCGAAGAATTCAACGACTTCGATCTTGTCCGCCGGCGTGGGGGCCATCGGGTGAACGGTCAGGTACTCCTTGCCGGCCTTGTAGGCGGGAGCGGCAAAGGAATACGTCGAAAGCGGAGCGAGCGCGCCGGCGCAGAGAAGATCACGACGGGAGATCATGGCGGGTTGTCCTTATTTTTACAGAAGGTGCCGTATGAAAAATTTGACCAGACCTGAGTTTAGCGAAAATCCCTTGGGCGAGGCTTAAAACGCTTGATCAGGATCAAATCCGTCAGGTGCCAGAGACAATTCGGCACAAAAAAGCGCCTTCGCCTCACATGTGTACGACGAAGGCGCAGGTTCGGAATTTCAGGCTGAAGCGAGGGCCCCGTCAGGGCGCGGGAAGCACGTGAGGTTGCCCTTGTTCGACTCGGGAAGGCTCTCGACCATCAGCTCGGGTCGGGCGAGGGCACAGAGGTCAAAAGGCAGCGACTTGTTACGCCAAGGGGCTCGGCCATCATGCCGAAACGTTCCCGAGCCAACGCAAGGTCGCGTAAAGACGGCGTTTTCATTGCAAAAAAATCAAACAGGACTAAGGAAAAGTGCCTAAAATGTCGGAACTCAGTCAAACAGAAGAGCTTTTTTGACAGCCTCACCATGACATTCGAACAGAAGACCCGAACCCTGGCTGCCGCCGCTGGATGCCTCGCCGTCCTCGGCTCCGCCGTCTGCGAAGCCGCAGAGGAGGGGCGGGAAGCGCCTCAGGAAAAGGCGAACAAGGACTTGCCGGTGAAGGTTTGCCCGAGCGCTCCCCGTCAGGAGGCGCCGGCAATGCCGTCCCTTGAGAGCGTGATCGCCGTCTGGGGCTTTCCGATGAAGATGCTCGCCGACGGCTATGTCGAATATGACGGTTGGGTCGGCCGTCAGGAGTTCGGGACCGTCATGGCCTTCTGGAAGGCCGACAGCAGGACGAGCGCCTGGTACGGCCTCATGAACTATCCCGAGGACCTCACGGAGCTGAGCCTCAGGTTCAAGTACATCCGCACGACCGCGACCCGATTCGAGGTCGACTGCGAAGGCAGAAGACTGCGCGCCGTCGAGCGCGTGCTCACCGCCGCCCCCTTCATGAAGGGCGAGCTGTTCGGCAGGCGTCGCCTCTCTCGCAATTGGGTCAACATCTTCGACGGGCGCATCGACCCGAAGGCGTCCACCCAGATCGAGGACCGCGATGGCGAGATCTTCGAGCGAAGCTTCGCCATGGCGTGCAGCAGACCCGAATGATCAGCCGACGAAAGGCCGTCCAGAAGGACGGCCTTTTTCGCGCAGCAACAACGGGTTTAGCCTGTTGCGGCGGGCGGCAGCGCGTCAAGGGAAGCCCCTCCGCAGAATAGGGTTCCCGTCAGGGTCTTTTATTTTCAGCCATATCAAAAAGGCCGGCGGATCGTCTGCTGCCGGCCTCTTCAAATGCGTTCAGGCTGAACGCGCTCAGGCGTTCTGTGCCTCGATGCGGATGCCGTGCTCGCGCAGGTCGCGGACCATGGAGGCGGGCAGGGGCTTCGTGGCGGAGAGCACGATGACGGGATTGACCCAGGAGAGGCTTTCAGGCACGTAGTCGTGCACGGCGAAGATTTCCGTGACGGCGGTGAAGTCGGCGGGGCTGCGAAGACGCAGGGTGACGGTGCCGGAGACGGCTTCGCCCGCCTCCTGACTCTGGGCCTCGAAGTCGGAACCCGCCATCGAGCGCAACTTGTAGAGAAGGGACGCCTCGCGCACGGCGTCGTAGACGGGAAGGCCCTGAAGGCGCTTGACCTCGGCGATGCGCCTGACGGCGCCCAGCCGCGTGCGAAGTGCGCCGACGATGGCTTCGTCGCTGCGGTCGATGTCGGCGCGAAGGCTTTCAAGCTCCGCGGGCTTCTTGGTCGTGCTGTCGGTCATGGATGCTCCGTTTGGTCTTTGTTCTGAAGGCATGGAGAAGGGGATGCCGGCCGGTCGGCCCTGGCGTTGAGGCGGTCCCCTGCGGTCCGCATTTCACATCATGCCTGATTCCGCGCCTTGTTGGTGAAATCCCCTCCGGCCTGTTGATTCGATTCCGCCCTTGGAAAAGGGCCGGAAGGCTGCACTCAATCGAAAAGGCCCGCGCGGATCTCATGCCGTCGCAGGCCTCTGAAGGCTCGTCGAACACTGCGCCGTGGGCCGCTCTCGACGAAGAGGAATCTGGCAGGGAGTTTTTGTGCCGCCCGTTCTCGGAACAGGTCGCGCCTCCCTTGAGACACATGGTGCCTCATCGCTCATCGCTTCGCAAGGGCTCGGGCACAGTCGTTTCAGGCTTTCTCGCTGTTCTTCGACGCCCATCAAGGCGCCTCGGGTGCTCTCCCTAGGCGATACCGCCCAATCGGCGGAAACGGTCGGGAACAGACTGTCTTTTGTTGACAAGATCCCCTCGCAGGCGCCCTCCATGCACGAGCCTGAAGACGCCGACGCGGAAGATGCGGATGATGACGATGAGGCCTGCAGTCGGAGGCGTCGGCACGGCGTTCCCGGACGCGCGGCTCAAAACAACCATCGGACTTCGTCGGTCAGCTCAAAAAGGCGAGGGATAACCCTGTGATCGCGCCGGAGCTTTGATTGATATCATCATTACGCACCGCGCAAGGTCTCCGCGTTCAAGCGCCGCCTTGCCGGCCTGCGCGCCGACTTTTTTTTTGACGCCCATTGACCACGGCTTCAGGCAGCGCGCGCAACTCAAGAGGAGAACCACCATGAAACTCACCACGATCGCCGCGGCCGCCGCTCTTGCCGTCGCCTCGATGTCCGCTTCCGCCGCCACCTACGTGCCCGGCACCTACACCTACAAGGTGAACGCGCACAATGCCGCCATGACGATAGCCGTCACGGTTTCGAAGCACAGGATCGAGAAGATCGACTGGTCGAAGAACCTTGAGACGATCGGCGTCGGCCAGCTCGCCCTTGAAAAGGTGGGCGGCAGGATTCTCGAAAAGCAGAGTCTCGGCGTTGACGGCGTCACGGGCGCCACGATCAGCTCGATGGCGCTCAAGTACGCCGTGGGCGAATGCCTCAAGCAGGCCAAGGTTTCCGCCGAGGACCTCAAGGACCTGAAGAAGAATGTTGAAGAGTACAAGGCGCTCCCCAACACGATGAAGACGCAGGTCGTCATCATCGGCGGCGGCGGTTCCGGCCTTGCCGCTGCGGTCGCCGCCTCCCAGGCGGGCGCCGACGTGATCGTGCTCGAAAAGCTCGGCCTTCTCGGCGGCTCGACGAACGTCTCCGAAGGCGCGCTCAATGCGGCCGACCCGATCCGCCAGCCCAAGCTCGGCATCGAGGACTCCGTTGCGAAACACATCGACCAGACGCTCAAGGGCGGCCACAACGTGGGCAACCCCGAGCTCGTCAAACACCTCTGTGAAGGCGCCTATCCCGCCGTCGAATGGCTCGAATCGATCGGCGTGAAGTTCAAGGACGAGGTCGGCACGGCCACGGGAGCGCTCTGGCAGCGCTCCCACTATCCCGCCACTCCGTCGGGCAACTCCTACATCCGCGTCTTCGAGAAGTACATCGCCGAGCATCCCAACGTGCAGGTCATCACCGACATTGAAGCCAAAGACGTGCTCAAGGACGCCGACGGCCGCGTGACGGGCGTGCTTGCCAAGCACAACAAGACCGGCCGCTACACGCTCTTCAAGGCTGAAAAGGGCGTGATCATTGCAACCGGCGGCTTCGGCGCCAACGTGAAGCTCCGTCAGGAAGTCAACACGGGCGTCTTCAAAGACTACGACCTCGGCAAGAGCATCGGCTGCACGAACTTCCAGAAGTCCGCCCAGGGCTCCGGCATCCTGATGGGCAAGGAAGTCGGCGCGAACGTGATCGGCATGGCCGACATTCAGGTTCATCCCTGCGGCACGCCGGGCACGGGCCTCATGGAAATGATCCGCACGTCGGGCCGCAACCGCGTCTTCATCAACACGGACGGCAACCGCTTCGTCAATGAAGGCGCAGCCCGCGACGTCCTCGCCAAGGCCATCTTCGCACAGAAGGACTCGACCTACTACGTGCTCGTCAACCATCTGCGCTATCCGAGCCTCACGTGGGTTGACCGCAACGGCGCCAGGGTGGGCGACATGATCGATCTCGGCCGCGTCGTCGCAGCCGACACGCTCGAGGAGCTTGCCGCCAAGCTCAAGATGCCGGTCGAAAACCTCAAGGGCTCGATCGACACCTACAACGCCGTCGTACGCGGTGAAAAGAAGGATCCGCTCGGCTTCGTCGCCAACAACAAGGCCGACAAGGTCATGACCGAAGGCCCCTGGTACGCCTGCCAGAAGGTCCCGACCGTCCACCACACGATGGGCGGCCTGCAGATCAACGCCGACGCACAGGTGCTTGACGTCAACGGCAAGGTGATTCCGGGCCTCTACGCCGCCGGTGAAACGACGGGCGGCATCCACGGCTCCAACCGCCTCGGCGGCAACGCCATCGCCGACTGCATGGTCTTCGGCCGCACCGCCGGCACGAACGCCGCTCAGGGCAAATAATCCGTGACGGCGCAGGCCTGAGCATGCCGGAAGGCTCTCCTTCGGGCTCCCGTCCATCCGGGAGCCCGTCTGAAGGAGGGCCTTTTTCGTTGTTGAGCATGACGACACGGCGCCACGACGACCCATGGCCGCTCGTTGTTTCAGAGTTTTTCGGCGCTCGCCCGAATGCGGGCAATGCGTCTATTCTTGCCAGGGTGCGCCTGCAGCACGACGGGTGAATCGACCCGAGTCCCGGTGCGCACGAACGTTCATCAAGGAGAGAGAGACCATGAACACAAGGATTTCCGCACTTGCCGCCGCGCTTCTCATTGCGCTCGCCGCGCCCGCCATGTCCGCCGACGTGCCGCAGGGCACGATCAAGGGGAAGGCCTGGGTGCAGACCGACCGCACGATGGCCGAGGCCATGGCGCAGTCCTGGACGGTGCTGCCCGCATCCGTGACGGGCGACAAGACATACGAAGGCACCAACATCCGCGCGCCCGAAACGAAGGGAAAGGCGCCCGCCGTGATTTTCGTGCACGGCTCGGGCGGCATCAATCCGCAGATCAAGGCCTTCCAGAAGCGTCTCGCGGACGAGCTCGGCATCGCAAGCTTCACGGCCGACTCCTTCCAGCTCCCCGACCGCATGACCTACACCTCGCCCATCGACCCGATGGACTATGAGAAGATCCACGCGCTTCGTGCGAGCGAACTCACGGCGGCCGTCGAATTCCTGGCGAAACAGCCCTGGTTCAACGGCAGGTTCGTGATCGCAGGCACGAGCGAAGGCGCAGTCGCCGTGGCCCGCTACGTGCGCGCCGAAGCCGCACCCGCCGAAGCGGGCCGCATCATCTTCTCCTGGTCGTGCGAAAACAACTACCACGTTGTCCAGCACAAGACGAGAATTCCCGACGGCATGCCCATCCTCAACATCATGAGCTCGAAGGACAAGTACTTCTCGCAGGCCAATCCCTATCTCGGCAACCACGAGGCCGTCGGCAACTGCAGCAAGGCGCTCCAGGGCAATCCCAACGCCCGCATCGTCCTCATCAAGGACGCGCCGCACACGCTCATGAACGAGCCTGAGGCTCGCGAAGCCGAGGACAAGTTCCTCAAGGACGTCCTCCTCAAGTAGTCGACGCCCGGATTCCACCCAATCCGTCATGCGCACGGCCCGCCGCAGGCTTCATGCCTCCAGCGGGCCTTTTCGTCCTGCGGTTCGTTGACTTTCGTTCGCCCTCGAACTAACATCGCCTCATGAAGGAAAACACCCGCATCCCCTTTCTTGCAGGCCGCCTCTCGGAGGCCACCTCAACATTCATTCTCGAGTCGCTCAAGCGCGAAGGCATGGGCGAACTGCTCCCGTGCCACGGCGACATCCTGCACGTGCTGACCGAACAGGAAACCGCCACCGTCATGGAGCTCGCACGCCTCACGCACCGCTCGAAGTCCACCGTCTCAGCCCTCGTCACGAAGCTCGTTGATATGGGCTACGTCGCGCGCGAGCGATCTGCCGAGGACTCACGTGTCATCAACCTGAGGCTTACCGAAAAGGGCAGGGCGTTCATTCCCGTATCCGAACGCATCTCCTCCGAACTCGACGCCCTCGTGACATGCTCGCTCACGCCCGACGAGGCCCGATTCGCCGAAGCGCTCCTCGCGAGAATCCTCAACGGCTTTTCCTCCGACAAGTCCGCCTGAGGCCCTCCGGACACTTCCGACGAGCTTTCCGCCTGATCTCAACCACAGCCCGGCCCTCATCTTTGCTAAGATCGACGGACGACCTCCGCGCTTTGATCCGCTTCGGGCGCAGAGACGCAAACCATTGCAAAACAGCGTGTGATGGAGTAGGATCCAATTTCCTACCAACTCACTCGGGAATTATGCGAACGCCTGCAGGACGGGTGTTCTCGGGCGCCGGACGGCGTTCTTCCCGGGAGAGTGGAGCAGGCGGGCATCCGTCGGGAAGACACCTTCGGACGCCGGACGGAGATCCCGCAGCACAACGACAACTCCAACACGCACAGGAGAAACATCATGATTCATCAGTCGAGCCTTGAACTTGTCGGCGGCACGCCGCTTCTGCAGCTCAACAACTGGATGAGGCTCCACGGCCTCAAGGCGAACGTCATCGCCAAGATCGAGGCCCTCAATCCCGCCGGGAGCGTCAAGGACCGCGCCGCGCGCCAGATGATCCTCGAAGCGGAAAAGGCCGGCCTCATCGGTCCGGGCGCCGTCATCATCGAGCCCACCTCGGGCAACACGGGCATCGGGCTCGCGAGCATTGCCGCCGCCCGCGGCTATCGCGCCATTTTCACGATGCCCGAGACGATGAGCGTCGAGCGCCGCATGCTGCTCAAGGCCTACGGTGCAGAAGTGGTCCTCACGCCCGGCGCCGCCGGCATGAAGGGCGCCATCGAGAAGGCCGAGGAACTCGCCCGCGAGATTCCCGGCAGCTTCATCCCGCAGCAGTTCGAAAACCCCGCCAATCCGCTCGCCCACTACCTCACGACCGGTCCCGAGATCTGGGCCGACACGGACGGACATGTCGACATGTTTGTCGCGGGCGTGGGCACGTCGGGCACGGTGACGGGCAACGGGCGCTATCTCAAGAAGAAGAATCCCGCCGTCAAGGTGGTGGCGGTCGAGCCTGATGCAAGTCCCGTGCTCTCGGGCGGCAAGGCCGGTCCGCACGCCATCCAGGGCATCGGCGCGAACTTCGTGCCGGGCAACTACGACGCCTCGGTGGTCGACGAGGTCTTCCGCGTGCCGAACGACGCCGCGATCGCAGCTGCGCGCGCCCTCCCGAAAGCCGAAGGCATCCTCATCGGCATATCGGGCGGCGCCGCCCTCCATGCCGCGACGGAACTCGCGAAGCGCCCCGAAAACGAAGGCAAAAACATCGTCGTGATCTTCCCCGACAACGGCGAACGTTATCTCTCCACGGTTCTCTACGCCGAATAAGACGCATCAGTCTCACGGAGTCACAAAAATCATGAAGGATCTTGAGCACGAAGCCAGCGGGAACGTCTTTCCCGGAGACCTCAGGGAGCGCGTGAGCCGCCAGATGATTCTGCGCGAGCTCGGAGAGAAAGGGCAGGCCGCCATCAGCAGCGCGCACTTTCTTGTGATCGGAGCAGGGGGCCTTGGCTCTCCCGCCATCCTCTACCTCGCCGCTGCAGGCGCGGGCACGATCACGGTGGTCGACGCCGACACGGTGTCGGTCTCGAACCTCTCGCGCCAGATCCTTCACACGACGTCGACGGTCAACGTCAACAAGGCCAAGAGCGCCGCCATCGCGGTCGAGAGGCTCAATCCCCATTGCCGCATCATCCCCGTGCCCGAATTCGCGGACGCCGTGAAGCTCAAGGCCCTCGTGAAGAATGCGGACGTGATCCTCGACTGCACGGACAACCTCGCAACCCGCATCGCGGTCTCGAGGGCCGCGCATGATGCAGGGAAGCCCCTCGTCTTTGCGTCCGCCGTGCGCTTTTCGGGCCAGCTCACCGTCTTCGATCCTTCCGTGCCCGAATCTCCCTGCTTCGAGTGCATCTTCGAGGAGGACGATCCGGGCAACGACGTCAAGGCCGCAGCCGTCGGCGTCTTTTCGTCGGTCACGGGCATCGTGGGGACCCTTCAGGCCACCGAGGCCCTGAAGATCGCCGCAGGCATCGGCTCGACGCTCTGCAGCAGGATGCTCTTCATCGACGCGCTCAACATGCAGTTCGACACCATCAGGGTGAAGCGCAGGAAGCGCTGCCCCGTCTGCGGCGAAAGGCACTGAAAGAGAAGAGAGCGCTCAAGCCAAACAAAAGGAACGGCCCCGAGACGAAAGTCCGGGGTCGTTCTGTCAGAAAAGGGCGTCCGGCTCCTCCTGAAGGTACCGGGCGCCCTGCCTTTGACGTCAGGCTGCGGAGCATTTGCCCCGCAGGCGCATCATCTCAGGATCAGGATCAGAAGGCGTACTTGACGCCGACCTTGCCGCCGATGGAGGACGTGCCGGCTTCGCCGCCACCCAACATCATGTCGACATTGAACATGAGATTGCCGTTGACGGCGCGCAGACCGAAGTCGGCCTGGACCGGACTCATGTCAAGGACGTCCTGGCTGTAGCCGAGGACCTTGACTTCCTTGTCGCCGAAGGTCGGGACATAGGCGACCTTGAAGCTCGGAGCAAGGGTCCAGCCCGCGGCGTCGGCCTCGAAGCCCGAGATGCGGAGCGAAATCGGCATCTGGACATAGGTGAGGTCGCCTTCGTCAACCTTGATGGAACCGACGGTCATGTCGTCCGTTTCAAGGCGGGAGACGCGCAGACCGATGCTCGGCACGAACTTGAAGGAGCCCGCGGCGAGTTCGTACTGGGCGCGCACGCCGGCGGAGTAGATGTTCGCGTCAAGCTTCTGGTTGAGCGCGGTCTGGTGGGCCGTAATGTCGTTTTCGGACTTGAGCCATGCGAGTTCGCCGACGATCTTGGCAGCGCCGAACGACTTGCCGGCATAGGCCGTGAGACCGTAGCTCGTGATGTCGTTCTTGATGCCGGAGACGTCGCTTCGCAACGAGGCGTCGCCGTACTGGAGGGCCAGACCGGCGGTCAGACCTTCAAGGACTTCGACGTCGCCGCCGAACGTGGCGTAGGCCGCATCGGCGCGGAAGCTGCCGTTGTTGTCAAGCTTGTCGGCTTCATAGCGTTCGCCCGAGACGTCTGCCCAGAGGTTGACGCCGGCGTGCATTGGCTGGTCAAGAGAGGTGCGGTTGGCAACCGTCTCCGTCATGACGAAGTCGGCACGGCGGGCCATGGCCTGAACTCCGGTGGAGGCGATGGCGCCGAGACCGGATTCAGCGTCAAGCTTATTGACGACGGTCTTGTCAGCGGCATTGATCGAACCCTGGATGAAGGGGTTGTCCGTCACGACTTCAGTGCCGTTGTCGGTCACGGTGCCGGAGGCGAGCTTGAATTCGCCGACCGAGGAATTGACGACGCCGAGATACGAACCCTCGGCCAGAACGACGTTGCCGCCGACAATGGCTTCACCGACGTTCTGGTTGACAATGAGCATGCACTTGTCGTTGATCGTGGCGGAACCATCAACCCGAGTGGCCACGTTGCTGCCGGTTGCTGAGCCGTCAACGAGGACGCTGCCGGTCGTGCCGAGCTGAAGCGTCTTGCCGACATAGAGGGCAGCCGTCACGTCTTCACCCCAGACGAGCCCCTGAGCGGAACCGATCTTGTTGAAGGCGGCAACGCCTTCAGCCTTTGCAGCGTCGGTAGCCCAGAGAGCGTTGCGGCCGGCAACGAGGTAGGCCTTGGCCGGGGTGGCGGCATCGGAGAAGCCCGCAACAGAGCCGCCGGACGTTTCAGAGGCGGAAGAGGCTTTTTCGGGGTCGGCAAAGATCATGCCGGTCATTTCCGAAATGTCGTTGATGATGACATCGCCGGCCTGAGCGTCAGTACCAACATAGACGTTGCCCGAACCGGAAAGCTTGTCGATCGTGTAGGTGGCGTCTCCGACCACCTTCATCTGGCCGTTCGTCTGAACTTCAACATCCTCAACCGTGCCGCCATTGGAGACCGTGCCGCCGAGGGCGAGCGTGCCGTTCTCAACCACGATCTTCGCACCGGCAGCGTCAGACGTCTTGATGATCTGTTCACCGTTGCCTGCGAGCGTAAGCGTCTTGCCGCCTGCAACGTTTACGCGGGTGGCTTCGCCGAGATCGATGGAACCGACGCTCAGACTTTCTTCACGAAGACTGGTAGTCGCATCTTCGCCGGAAACAAGCGTGCCGCCGATCTGGATGTTCTTGTCTTCGGCCTTGACAGTGACATTCGGAAGATCGACGTTTTCACCAACCTGTTCGAGCCCATCGAGCGTGGACTCGTTGACGGTGTCCTTGTTGATCAGATCGCCGAGCATCGTAACCTTGCCATTCGTGATGAGAGCACCCGCACTCTGCGCGTAGTCAAGGTTGTAGAAAGCGTCGGTGAGGGCGAGCGTGGAAACTTCATTGAAGGTCAAGGCTTTGCCAAGAAGACCTTCAGCTGCCGTGTTCGAACCCTCGGCATTGAGACCTGTCGTGAAGATCTGGGCGGAGGAAGTCTTAAGCGTGCCATTCACAGCGATGGAGCCGCCGATGGAAGTGCCAGTGACGTTCTGATTGCCCGAATCGTCAGCGGCCATGGTGTCAAAGGACGAAAGTGCAAGCGTGCCGCCGTTGGCAACGGTGACTTCGTTCTTGATGTTCCATTTGGAATTCACCGTCATCTGGCCGCCATTGACTTGAACTGTACCGTAGTACTTGTCAAGATTGCTGTTGATGACGAGCTCGCCTGCGCCTTCCTTCTTGACAAGGGCGTGCTTGCCGCCGTTGTTGGTGGTATTGGTGTTCGGGATGGACGAGGCGATGCTGTCGGTGTCGTCGGTGGTGACCGACGAACCGATCGTCAGAGTTGCGCCGGACTCGACGTTGAAGGCAACGCTCGCGCCGCGGTCAAGGAAGAGGAAGCCGCCGGCGGCAGCCGTCGGAACATGGTAGCCGTAGGTGTCGAAAACCTTACCGGTAGAGCCGGACGACACAGTGTTGCCGGCATAGGTCATGTTTTGGGTAATGTTGAGAGTTAGGTCTGTCGAACCAGCTTCTTCACCATTGTTACCGGTGCTGAAGTCGGCACAAATGGCGCCACCGTAGGCCATTCCATTGGCTGCCGAAGCAGAGTTCTTTGCAAAGTCAACATCGGTAAGAATAACATTGTAGTTGCCTTTCAGCATGAGAGCGCCACCAAAGGCTCCATCCTCGACCTTCCCCTCGGCATTAGGACCGGATTCATTGTCAACGGCTTTATTGCCATGGTATGCGCCACCATTCTGGACAAAATTTTCGGCATACGAGTAAACCGCACCGCCATAAAAGCTGGTATTGCCGGTAAAATTGACGTTCGTCAAGCTAATAGACGAATTTGTACCGTCATAGAACTGAATGGCACCAGTCTGCTGATCGGAGAAAGTCTGACCCGACGCGGTGATTGATGTACCAGAAACACCTTCACCCGCCTTTCTCACCACAATGCGTCCTGAAAAGTTAGCCCCTTCAGCAAATTCGATCGTCGTGTTGGTCACATTATTGCCAACATAAATGTCACCGTTGGTCTGAGAACCCGATTCAAAGACGAGCTTGTTGTTTTCCGCCCTCTTGCCCTTTTCCTGCTGAAGGTGAACAGCCTTGGCACCAGTCGCATCGAGTGTGCCCTTGTTGGTAAAGGTGTTTCCCGTGCCGCTCATGAGGACGCCGATGGAGCCGGCAGCAACCTTGATCGTGCCCTCGTTCGTGGCGACGGCGTTGGAGCCTTCCTGACCGGAGCCTTGAATGCCCGTCGGAGCGACTTCCATGGCAACGCCGGACTTGACATCAATCGTCCCGGTGTTGGTAATCGTATTCTTGCCCGTGCTGCCGACGGTCATGCCGTAGGCGTTCCTGACGGTGATGGTGCCTTCATTGACGGCCGTACCGTTGTTGTCGGCCATCATGCCCTTGACGCGATAAGCCTGCGTGGCATTCTCGTCGGCCGCAAGATTGAGGTTGATCGTGCCCTTGTTGGTGTAAACGGAATCGGCACCCGTCGCAAGGAGACCGTAGGCACGCGTGTCAACCTTGCCCGTGATCGTCATGTTCAGCACATTGTCAGCCTCGAACTCCATCTGGAGATTCTCGGCCGTCGTCGCGGAGTAGCCGGAATTGCCGGAAGCCTGTTCATATGGGATCTCTTTGGCAATGGCGCCGCCCGCCACAAGCGAAGCCACCGTAGCAGCAATCACCGTCTTCGTGCCCTTGGCCTGGACGGAGGACGTCAGTTCGTTGACGACCATCAGGGCGCCACGCGCCTTGCTGAACACAACTTTGAAATTCTTGTTCATGTTTTTTCTCTACTTGATGAAACTCCGCTGCCGAAAGTGGCGGCGGACACGAAGCAGAGTAAAGAAACATGGAATGAAGGGGGGGGGTTAAACCCTTATACGCAAAACCAGGAAAACAACGAACATTCCGCACCGGAAGGGGGAACTAAGAAAACCAAAGGCCCTTCGGGAACGGGACATATTTCTGGAAAAGGACGGGGATGGGATCCCGATAGGGAACGCCATGAAGAGAGACGCCTGCATGAATCCTTGCAGCAAAGGGAAGGTGCAAATGCAAACGTTGCACGAGTCTGAAGAAGGAATCACTAGGGAGGGTACCGGGATTCCACATAAGACATGTCACCGTCTTCAGCACTCATCGCATCAAACGTGAATGAAAAAACCGACTGTACAAACCTCCAAGGCGATTAAAGTGTGGCGAAATCGCAACAATCATCTCGCAAAGCAAAGCACCTTCAAACACAGCTCAGTTCGTGGCGTTTTTATCAGTGTTCAGGCCTAACAACGCTGCGAAACCAGGCTCTACGTGACAGCCTGCCGGCAAAAAAACGAGCCTTCAGGCAGAGTTGTGGGTAAAGTCAGGCCCAGAAGGTGGTGTTGACCCGCGCCAACGAGCGCGAGCACGGATGCTGGTAAGTGATTCTTGTTTACTGAGAGGGTGCGGCAATGTGGACGAGCGCTCGGAGCGGTCAAGGCCGGGAGCGTATAGAGGAGGACGCGTGCGGCCGAGCATATGCCGCGTACGGCCTTGACGGAACCGAGTGATCGTCTAGCCTTGAGTGAGGAGGATGCCTGCGGCACCCTTCGAGCCATGTGGCGGCGAACAAAAATGTTGAAGCTCAAACTCATCCTGCGACGTGCGTATGGTTTTCGTAATCTGCAGAATATGACCGATATGATCATGCTCTGCTGCTCAGACCTGGAAGTGGTGCTTCTAGGAGACGATGCGTCGGCCCAATCCTCCTCTTAGACAAGTGTGTTCTGTACAAAAGGGGGTACCTGTTACACACAAGTCCCCTTGAAGAGCCAAAAAAACCGACAACCCACCGAAGGGGAGCCGGCTTTTTTCATGATGCGATTATTTCCAGAAGGGAGCGTCAGGCCTTTTCATCGATCTCCGAGGCGTTCGCATCCGGAGGTACGGATTCGTCATGGCGCGCATCGATGAGCTTGGGAACGGTGACGCGACCGTCGAGGAGATCCTGGAGCGTGACGCTCTGCAGGTACTTGTCAACCACGTCGGAGAGACCCTTCCAGAGGAAGGTAGCGGCGCAGCCTGCGCGCCGGCTGCAGTCGTCCTCGGGATCGAAGCACTTCATGGGCGCTTCGTCAGATTCGACGACGGCAAGAATCTCAGCGACGGTGAGTGTTGCGGGATTTCGCAACAGCCTGTAGCCGCCGAGCGGCCCGCGTCCCGTCTCGACCATGCCGGCCTCGGCGAGTGCGGGCGCGATCTGCTCGAGGTAGCGCCAGGAGATGTCCTGGGAACTCGCGACGGTTCGAAGCTTG
>ENA-ORLM01001449-ORLM01001449.1-human-gut-metagenome-genome-assembly--contig:-NODE-1449-length-15206-cov-13.521449_pt1 | contig 15206 bp, 18 predicted proteins | sample MGYA00243063_ERZ508815 | MGnify/ENA primary metagenome ERZ508815 (study PRJEB26277, sample SAMN04329768) | human gut metagenome | biome: human-associated habitat | host: Homo sapiens | place: USA...
GCGTCTTTAAATTCGGAAAGCGTTACTTCACTAATATATATATCATGAATTATATTTTTAAGTGCTTGCTCCTGCGTCATACCAAAACGTTTTGCAATGCACTCAAGCTCCTCATTGTATGACAAACCGTCTTTAATTATTTCAATTTCTTTTTGCATTTTCTCACTCCTGTTCTTTTAACCTTATCTCCACATATCTTCTTACATACTCCGAATTTCTGTTCGGATAGTCATCACTCTCCATCAAAAAGTGATAGCCGTCCTTTTTCAGCTGTTCGGAAAACTTCTCGACCTCATCGGGTAAACCCTGTATTCTTAGTTTTATCATATTTTATACCTCCTCGTTTTCTTATATTTTGCAAAAGACTAATAATACTATAGCAGTAACAGCACACCCTATTATATATGTATTGCGTAACATCTCAATTTGGCTGAAACAGCTATCGCCATGATCAGAAAGTTTATGAAAGGATTTTTTTATGTAATTTACATTTGCAAGTATTATCAGTGCTTTAACAAAGAACCAAGAAATGAATATTTTAATTTGCATTTCCGAGTTTGTTTCAAACGCTACCCTGATACCAGTGATAATGCCTGCAAATACAAACAGCGAAAGCATTAATAGCTTGAAATTTACAAATTCATAGTTGTGCTTCATAAATACCTCTTGACCAATTTGTCTATAACATTTGTACTTTATAAGTAGTTTTTCAAGATAGAGCTGAGTACGTCATAAATAGTTCTTTTATCAGAAAACCAAAAATGTGCATATGCCATTTCAAGCCGTAATTGTACAAGAGGAGGCTGTTTTTTTAATGTAGAAGTTGAAATACTCATAATATCAGCTATTTCAGGCAAAAGGGAAGCATAGCTTTCCTTAGAACCCCAATCATAGTCAGAAAGTAATTGTTCGATAAAATTGGCAGTATCAGTTTTTGCTTTATTAAGTATTTCTTTTACCTTTATCTTATCATTAAGAGCATAATATAACATAAGGTTTCTTTCATCATACTTAGCAGAAAATTGAATACCCGACAGGCTAAGACCATTTAAAATACTATTTGCGTGTGATGTTTTTATCATTAGAAACTGCCTGTTTGGTATTTCTTTTGCCACCTTACAATCATAATTTAACCACATTCCCTTTGAGAAATCTTCGATTCCTTTTATTTTCTCATTATTCATATCTCTACCTCTCCAACGCCTGCCCCGTTGCAGGCGCTTTCTTCTAATTAAACTGCTTGCGCTTTGTAAATAAATATGCTATACTATTTAAAAGTCTGAATTTTTAGCGAGTTAAATTTTTGCCAATAGCCTTTGTAGTTTTTTTTATCATGATTTTTAAAAATTTCTCAAAACGTGCCGTATCTGCGGCTGTGGCTTTGTAGCATTTAGGAACATCACGATATAGTTTAAATGTTCGTCCTTTTCCTTTTTGACCTAGTTCCATAATTATTTCCTTTCTGTATGGAGGTTATATAGATGTTATTTGATTATGTTTCATCTTCAGAATATGATATTGATATAAATGCAATACTGGAATTTTATAACAGTTTTAATTTAATAAAGCCAATTGATGAATTAGTAGCCAATTGGATTGAAGTTATGCGATACGCATATAAAAATAACAGATGTTATTTTTCGTATGACAAAAACAAACCATGTGAATATTATCAACAAATAATAAAAATACCTAGCATTGCACAATTTTATATTCATTTTAATGTTGACAAGGCTGTTGACGTTGCTCAAAATTATGATTTTCAAAGATTAAATGCACGAAGGCTTGTATATAACAATGTTGAATATGAAGTGCAAAATGATATTAAAAAGTATCATTTCTCTTGCGAAACTCCTATTATTGTTATTGATTTTCCATGCAGATTACAATCAGAGAAAATGGTCATTGATGGTAATCATAGGATGACTTCAAAAGTAATAAAAAACCAGGATGTAAATTATGTTAAACTTAGTATTCCTGATACTGTGCCACTGATAACACAAACTTTTGAAAAAGCATGGTATCTTTTTGCAGTAGAATTAAATGCGGCTATACAACTAAAAACATATAATCAAAGAAAAAACTTTCTTGAACATCAATCTATATGCAAAGACTTCTTAATGTATATGAAAAACAGTGATTAATCCTCCCCAGCGCCTGCCCCGTTGCAGGCGCTTTCTTCATGTGATAAATTGATCCCCTTTTTACTGTCTTTTTTCAGACAATATCAATTATCTTTCTTTTCTTTTTCGGCTGAACATCAGGACCGCAGCTCCTGCGAGAATGATAGCCACGCTGCACAGTGCTGTTCTACCGTCTGTGTCATTGTCCGTTACGCCTGTGTTCGGCGTATCAGGAGCTTTCTCATTCACCATATCTGTGTCAACAGTCTGTGCATATGCCACTGTCACCTGTTTGGAGTCAGCCACAAGATAACCGTATGGAACTGTGCTGCCGTCCTCTGTGATAGTGTATGTACCAACTGGAACGCCCTCAAACTTCGCAAGTCCGTCCTTGTCGGTGACGGCTTCAATGCGTATCTCTCTGCCAGTATCGGAAACTCCCGAAAGAATAAATCTGATGCCCTCAACGTTAGTCATATCAGCAGTTTTCTTGTGTACCTTTATAGAGCCTGTCTGCTCGTTGTTGAGTATCGTTGCGTCTATTGTCTGAGCATACTCGACCTTGACTTCCTTTTCGTCAGCCACAAGATATCCGTATGGTACTGTTTCCTTATCCTCGATAACTTTGTATGTACCAATAGGAATGTTCTCAAACTTAGCAATGCCGTTCTCATCAGTTATCGCAGGAATATCAATCTCACGTCCTGTGTCAGATGTACCTCTGAGATAGAACTTGATACCCTCAATATTCTTCTGTCCCTCTGTAGTCTTGTGAACAGTGATAGAACCTGTCTTTTCCTCGTTGAGTATCGTTGCGTCTATTGTCTGAGCATACTCGACTTTGACTTCCTTTTCGTCAGCAACGAGATAGCCGTAAGGAACTGTTTCCTCGTCCTCGATAACCATGTATGTGCCGATTGGAATATTTTCAAACTTTGCTATGCCGTCTTTGTCTGTTGTCGCAGGAATGTTTATCTCTCTGCCTGAGTCAGATGTTCCTCTCAGATAGAAAGTGATACCCTCGATATTCTTCTGCCCTTCTGTAGTCTTGTGAACTGTGATAGAGCCTGTCTTTTCCTCGTTCTCAAAAGAAACCTCTGCTGTTTCGTTGTATTCAACTGTTACTTCCTGCTCATCAGCAGTGAGGTAAGCCGCAGGAACTGTTGAGCCGTCCTCTGTGATGACATACTTGCCGATAACAAGCTTATCGAACATTGCTACGCCATTTTCATTTGTTGTCGCTTCAAACTTCAAGTCCTTGTTTGTATCAGAAATTCCTGTTGCAAAGAACTTAATGCCCTCGATATTGAGATTGCCCGTTGTTGTCTTTGTGACCTTTATAGAGCCACTTTTCTTCTTGTTTGTCATTTCAGCCTTGACGATATCATCGTTTTCTGTTATTTCGAACGGATAAGGAGTATCGTCAATTTCATAGATATCAGGTGCTGAAATCTCACGATAGAAATATTTGCCTATAGCAAGCTGAAACTTTGCAATGCCGTTCTCGTCTGTAGTTCCTGTGATGACCTGTTCTTTATTTTCATTAAGAATTTCAAAAGTACAATCAGGGATAAGCTCGCCTGTTGAAATGTCAGTCTTTGTTATCTCAAAAGGAATAGTGTTTTGCTCGTTTTCAAAATCTACAACGAACTCCGCCTGCTGTTCAACAAGCTTGATAGTCTGTGTAGGCTCGTCAGAAATCGAATAGCCCTTTGGTGCTTCAATTTCTGTCACAGTGTAGCTGTAGCCCTTGTAGATAGCCTTTGTTGTTTCAGCTATGCCGTCTGCGCCTGTGGTAATGGTGTCGATAACTGTTCCTTTCGGATAGATACAATAGCCATTGCCAACGTAGATATCCTCGGCTGCTGCCACTTCAAACTTTGCGCCTGCAAGGTCAGCTCTTGTTTCAGCGTCACGCTTGTGAATTGTTATCTTGCCCTTGTCAGGAGCAGAAGCCTTGTTGATGAACTCCGTTTTAGCCGTCTTGTCAGCGGTAACAGTGATAGCTTTCTTTGATGAAATCATATATCCGTCTGCCGTGGATATTTCTCTCCATTCATAATCGCCTTCTGGCAGACCTGTTACATCAATATCACCCTTGCCGTTTGGCGTAAGGTCTGTAGCCTGTGAAGCGAGGTCAGTGAAGCTGTAGCTTCCGTCCTTTCCAGTTGCCTTTACAAACTTGTAGCTGTCACCGACTTTGCAGGCAAGCTGGAACTTGACGGCTTTGTACATATCAGCTGTGGCTGTCTGAGCGTTGCCGAAGTAATCTGTGAATGTTTTGTTGATGTGAGCTGATCCTATAGGTGTTGTTATTTTCAGATAAGCCTTTACTGGGTCTTTATCCTCGTAGCAAGAAACCACCATTTCCTGAACGTCTGAGCCGCCCGAAAGGATAAGAGGTGAACACTCGTCAATGTGGTCAACATATTTGCCCTTTGTCTTTGTAATAGAGATTACAACGTTTTTAAGGTCTTTCTCATTGTCTGCTGTGAGAATTATCTCTGAGCCTGACTTCTGAGAAGTTACTGCGTTCGGCTTTGAAACACTGAACTGTGAAAGAGTGCTGTCAAGCTTAACTGTAGCTGTCCACTTGCCTGTTTTGGCATTATACGTTGCAGGATATGTTGCGCTTGCAGGTATTCTCTTGCTGTTTTTGCTTGTACCACTTGGAACATCATGGTGAGAAACCATTTCAGACTTCATCTTTTTGTAGCACTCGACCAACTCTTGGTGATGAGCAGAAGCATTATTGCCATTGTAGTAATAGCTGTTGATGAGCTTTGTTTCGTTATTTGAAAGACCAGTTGTAGACTCATCATAGTATCTTGCCGAAACAGCCTGAGCCATTATGCTTGAGGCACATATCTCTGTATCCTTAGAGTAGCCGTACTGAGTTTTTCCCTTGTAGCTGTAAATGCAAAACTCCTTGATCTGTCTTTGCATACTGTCAGGAACGTGAGCACCCTTTACATAGTCAGCTAGTGTTTGCTGTTTAGAGGTTGTTCCGTTTGTGTGCAACTTATCAAAGTTGATACAATAAGCATAGCTGCCGTCAGATGTTGAGAAATACGGCACTGAGCTTGCCCAGTAGCCTGTGAAGTGTGTGTCATTGGACTTGCCCGTTTCAATGTCATAGCCGTTTGGAAGTCCTGAGCCTCTGAAATCATAGCTCCATTCATTGAGCCACTCCTGTGTGGCTTTGTTAGTGCTTGAAAACGCTGAAGCTGTTATGCCCTGCGTTAATGCCGACAAGCTGAGCAGGAGAGCCATTGCAGCACTGCTCAGCCTTTTGAAAAGCGTTTTTCTTTTCATTTGTCCTTACCTCCTAGAATTTTTTATCTATCTGAAAAGCCGTGTGGCTTGAATTTTTTGCAATAAAAAAAAGCAACTCGAAATTCTCGAATTGCTTTAAAGTTCGTATTCAATTTTCATTTTTTCCTTTTTAATTAGTATATGAGGTATATTTCCCATGCAGGCTTGCCGTCACTATTGATAGCTGAGCCGTCACCATGCCATTCAGTATATATAACGATTTGAGCGTCTTTTACCACGGTATATAGGTCATCAATGTGTCCTTTTACTTTGCGGTATAGTTCATCATATGATGAGTATGTATCAGGTGAAACTGTATCGGGCGTACCCCATGAGGAATTATCTAAGTTCATCCAATCTATATCGGCAAGTAATTCATCAACAGAAGAGTAACCGCACTCGGCATATATGTCCTTAAAAATTGGACGTGCAATGCCATTACTATATGCCTGCAATTCTCTTTTCAGCCTGTCTATATCATTCTGAGTAAGCTTAAACTTTGGCTTAGCCGTTGTAGTTGTAGTCGGCTTTGGCTTCGGAGCTTGCGTTTTCTTTGCCGTTGTGGTGGTCTGCTTTTGTGTCTGACGCTCTGTCTGTCTTTCTGTCTGACGTTCCGTCTGCTGTGGCTGATAGCTGTTGTTATTGTTATTGTCATTGCTGTAGCTATTGTTGCCTGAGCCGTTGTTTGAAGTGCTGTGGCTGTAGCTCTGATTATTATTCACTGTGCCGCCATTACTAGCCTTAGAGCTGTTCGCCTTTGCAGTGTTCTTTGGAGTAGTCGATGATTTAGAACTGCTTGTGCTTTTTGTGCTTGCAGACGTTCCCGTTGTGGTAGCCGAAAAAGTTGTTTCCTCACACTGAGAGGTCAGTGTGGCTTCTGTTGTGGTAGTTGCCGAAGCTTCTGTGCTTGAAGCCGTTGTGGTTGCCTTTGGAGGGGCTGATGATGTGTTGTCTGTGTTGCCACAGGCGGTTATGCTTATCATTGTCGCACTGATGAGCAGGGCGGCTATGGCTTTTATCGTGTTCTTCATATGGTTTTCCTCCTATACTTTTCTTAATGTAATTATACTATATTTCCCTATCATTGTAAATGACAAGTGTGGCTAAACTTTTTTGTTGATGTTCACTAAATTCGACAAAAAAATATGAATATATGAAACTGCAATAAAAAAGAGACATCACAGCGTCTCTAACTTACATATGCAGGCTGTTTCCACGGGTTATCTCTCTGCTCTTTTCGATCTCTGTCCTAAGCTGTTTGTTTTCAGCCTCAAGCTTTCTGTTTGTATCTCTAAGCACAATGTTCTCATTAAAAAGCTTTCCGTTTTCGTTGATTATCTTTGCATAATCTCTGGAGAAATTATCGAGAGTTTCTTTGAGATCTTTCTGTTGCATTGTAAAGCTGCGATAGCTTTCATCTTCCTTTTCATAGCGCCCGTTTATTACCTGAAAATCCTTTTGCAATATATTGAGCATATCTTGGTGCTGCCCTGTAAGTGCTTTGTCATTTGGCGTCTTGCCGATATTGTCCATTATTTTATTGTACTGTTCTGAAAATTCAGCGTGAAATGTCTTTTCATCATTAACACCCAACTGACGAGCAAGCTTCTGAATTTCTTCTGTGTTTTTTCTAAGTTGCGATCTTCTGGAAAGTGTCAAGGATCCGATTAATGTCAATACAGCAGGAACAATAGCTGCGATCAAAGTAACCCACCATGGTGTCATAAAAGCCTCATTTCCACAAACAAATATGATGAATAACGTGCTATAGATAACGTTAAACATTATATATATCGTTGCTAATTTATCCATTTTAATATACCTCAATTCTATCATGCTTTACAAATTTAGTCAAGAAGATATTAACGACCTCTTTGGCGCTTTATATTCCTGTTCTTTTTCATGACATTTACATTTTCGACTTCGGCTTTAAATAAAGCCTCAAGAGCCTGACCTTTATTCTCACACTGTCCTTTATATGCCCAGCTTAATTTATGACCATTAAGCTCTAGCCCATAAGCAATGTAGCTTCTGTTCTTTATATCTTCTATAACCGCCGTTGTGTGTCCATCAGGCTCAGTTTTCATAGCAGATATCCTGTACAGCATATTTTCTTTTTCGGATTGATAATATCTTTCCGAATAAGGATCAAATTGCATTTTCATCTTTTAAAACTTCCTTTAGGCTTAGGCTTGGAGGCAGCTCTTTCAGGCGCCTGAGTCGGTGTCAGCTCATCAAATGAGATGAAATGTACCTCACATCTGAATGCCTCACCAATCTCACGCTCTGTAAATCTGTCTGGCTTTTTAAACATCTCAAGATACTTTTTGACTTGGCTTTCTGTCAAAGATAAGCTATCTTCACCATTATCGCCAGTTATAAAGAATGTTCCGCATATCGCTTGCTTGCCGTCAAACTTTCTGTTCGGCTGCATTTCACAAATACGAGCTTCTTCATTTCCCCATGCAAGCGCTTTGCTGTCATCAAGATAATCGTATAACGGCTCTATATAGCCGTCAACCACCTTTTGCATTGCTCTAAGCTTACTCTCAGAGCAATCAAGAAGCTTTTCGTATGCAGGCTTGTTCGGCTCAACGACGACGACTCTCAAAATATCGTCACGCTGTTTATTGAGTGCGTCAAGCTTTTTATCTGTTCTTTTGATAAGCTCAGTAAACTCATACGGTTTATTCTTATAAGCAACGTTACATTCCTCAACGGTCTGTTTGGCAACTTCAATTACTTTACTGAGATTCAGCTTGTAGTCCTTGGCGAAACTTCCGTATCTGTTTACGTTTTCAGAATATCTGTAGATATTCTTATCGAGATCCAATGTGACATATGTACTGATCTCATTGCTTTGGTCAAAAACTCTTTTGTAAAGCGGTATTTCATCAGCATTTATTTTCTCAAATACATTCTCGCTTTTTTTTGCTGTCATAAACTCATTTGAATAGGTTATCGCTTCAAACGCCTTATTAAGAGCGATATCATTATGCTGTGCATATTCGATCGCCTGATCAAGTCTTAGCGGACCTGTTACGCAATTGCCACCGTGGTGAGTATAGTAATAACTGTTCTCACCGTTGTTTATGACTTCATAAATTGCATTATTCAACTTTGGACCTCCTTACACCCTACCACGTGTGGTAGGGTAGTGTGATATAGAATGTTTGTTTGATTTCTCCTTGTGTCTGCTTTTTCAGGTGTACTTGACATTTACGGCTGTATATGATATATTACTATCAAAGCAAATAGCTGAAGTCGTTTTGGATAATTGGTATCCTATAGTCGTGAACAGCTCATTTGCTTTTTTTCATTTATAGCTACTACTTTCTTCCCATACTCTTTTTCCTCATCGGAGTTGTTTTTTTCGGCAGCTCAAGACATTTAGCATACTCTGGATCTTTAAGGGCAGTGTCAACTATGTTAAGCAGTTGCTTCTTTTGATCATCATTAAGAGTGTAGTGAAAAACAGGACCCTTGTCCATGCTTTTGTCATTTTTCAGCGTTGAGAAGTTTTGCTCGGAAAGCATATAGAATGTGTGTAGTGCTGCTGATGATCCGTGATATCCTGCATATTTTGTTACATAGCCCACTGGTATGCCCATTTTTACTGCCTGTACAGCCTGTCTGTCCGAAAGAAAAATATCATTTTGTGACTGCTCAAAACACTTGTCGTTAGCATTATGGCACTTTTTTGAAATGTTATCTATATATGCTTTAGCTTTAGCTGTGTTTTCAGAAGAACGTGTTTCAATAAGTTTTTCATATACCATATGTTCTATCTTTGAAATTGCAGGCTCATTAGTATCATTCCAATCCATTGCCATTTCAGCACTTTCAATATACTGTTCTTTATCAGCGAGGCTCATATTTTGAGCGTAATGAGATACAAGTTTGCCTGCATAATTTTTATCAGCGTTATCCAACACATCTTCTATAGCCATGTTGTAGTCCTCAAGGTGATCGTCCATTTTCTCGTAACGATAGATAACGTCAGAAATAAAAAGATTGCTGTTTTTCAGAAAATCCTTTGAAAGTTCAGTGTTGCCTATTTTCAGACTATCCATTTCGTCCAAAGCATTGAGTATATCCTGCCGTCTATCATCATTCTCTTTGATACAGTATGCCTGAGATATTTCCGCAGGCGTTAGCTCAATGCCAACTCGCTTTCCGTCAATGACACGTTCGATTATCATTGTATCAGAATTAATCTTATTATAGACAAAAAGCGTAGCATAGCAATCGCCCAAGCTGTTATGTGCAGTTTCAGCTCTTTGTGACCAGTCATAGCCGTAGTAGTCGGCGGCTGTTGTGAGCTTCTGCCATTTATAGCCGTCACGGAAACTGTTCCGTTCACCATATATCTCAGCGAAATCTTCCATAACATCAATTGTATCTATATCGTCAGGAACTATCGCACCATTTGCTTTAAGAAAACCAATGTCAAACTGCGTGTTGTACCCGATTATAGTATCAGAATTTTCAATAATAGCATTTATCTCTGATATTTTTTCAGAAATAGCAGGGCGATCAGCGACCATTTCAGGACTTATGCCGTTCACCTGTTCAGCTTCTTTCCATTCGGTACGGTGCTGCGGCTTGAAATATTCATCGAATAATACATTTCCGTCAGTATCTATGATAGATACTTGTAGCAGCTCGTCCCCGTCATATGGGTGAAAGCCAGTTGTTTCTGTATCAATAATGATATATTTGTTTTTCATAATTGCTCACTATGCCTTTCTTTTTATATTAAACATAATCATCTTCAAAGTCCGTAACCCAAAAACCACCAAAGTATGTATAGTACCAATCTTGAAATTGCGCATTGAGTTCCCAATTATCGCCATAATAGTAGTCTGCGAGGTAATCAAGCTTATCGTCTGCATCGCCTGTTTGGTCAGAGTCACAAATAAATCCTTCAATATTGTCAAAACTACAATTCGTCGGATCTTCGCCACTCGAAAAGACTTCATTAAGATAGTTTCGCCATTTCTCCTCTATCTTATATTTTCCCATAACACGCTTGAATGAAATAAACATACGCTCATCAAGTTCAAGACTTTCATCATTACATATAAACTCCTGAACGTGTTTTCTGGCATCTTCTCTAAAAGCACAATCGTTGCACATCAGCTCGGTTGAATTATCAACGTCTATATTTTTCTCGTGCAAATCATACAATTCGTCACAATTAAAATCATTAAGAATAGCACCACATTTTTTGCACTTTAATTCACCCTCAACCATTGTCATATCACTCCTTTATTAAAATCTTCTCACATGGAAATCTCGAATCTCATCTTGATTGCTTCAAAGTAGTACGGTGCATACGTGCAGTTGAAAATAGTGTCAGGCGCATAATACTTGCTCGGCACATATTCTTTCGCTCCGTTCTTGTCGATATACGTTTCGGGGGGATCGGAGTCATACACTGAACCGTTCCAAAGGTTGAATGCCAAACGTGTTGTTTTACTGCTTGTGCTTGTCTGAAAAGGCTTGTTCAACCCTTCGAAAATAATAACATCTTTTTTTACGTCATATAGTGCGCCAATATGGTCACGCAAAACAGTGTCCAATGTGAGGAGGTAAGCAAGTGACATATGAAAGTTATCGAGATATGGCATTTCCTTGCACAACTTATTGAACATTTTCTCGTGTTCTTTATCTTGAAAAATCATTTTTCTTTCCTGCCTTTCTTGAAAAGTCTGTATTTCTCAGGAATAAATTCTCTGATTATTCCCCAAATTCCTGTTATACAAAGACTTGCACCCAGTGAAATGTAAAATATTCTTTCCATGGTCTAATTACTCCTTTTTATAAAAAAAAGGACACCTGAAATATCAAGTGTCCTTACGTTTGTATTCGATTTTTGTCCGTGGACAAAATTACTTCGCAGCTTTGAATTTGTTATATGTTTCCTCGTTAAGTTCCGCAAGCTCTAAAGCTTCTGATAGCTTAAAACCTTTTGCTAAAAGATTGTCGATTATTTTAACTTGCATTTCAATATTAGCTTGATTTTGTTCCAATTTCTCTGAATTTTCTACAGATACATTCGTATTATGTTCTTTTCCCTCATTTATATTGCTTTTTATCATTTCCATCGTAATATCTTTGCCGTCATTGTATTTATCAATCCAATATCCTTTTATTTCACAAATAAGAGCAGCAATTATATTGCTTATTAGGAATGGTAAGAATGCGTAATTTAATGCTGCCTGCACTATTCCTTTTGGTGTGTAGCCAATCGATATCAAAAAATCGGAAGAATCATATTTTTGAAACAGGCTATCAGGTAGAACATCAAAAATAGCGTCCTTAATGTATATCATCAATCCAATCGCAGTAGATAATATAATATTTGCTAATGTAGCAACTTTGTTGTTAGCCATGCAACTGACAATTGACCATGAAATGGTTATTGCTAATACTATCAATACATATTGTATGATGAAATCATATGAATTATTTCCTAAATGTGCAATTTTGTTAAAGACATCAAAAAGTACGGCTAACGATATAAGCTCTAAAAAGACACTATCTAATAAAAATGAACGTAATGATGTCGTCATTTTATTTAGTGACCTTATAAAATCAATCAGAAAAAAACATATTGATATTATTACTAGCATTGCTTCAGAAAATCTATTCCGAATAATTAAAGTTAATATAATGTTAGAAAACATCAAAAACCATGCTGTGCTATACATTCGTTCAATCAAGTATCTGTTTTGGTATAAAAAACGTCGAAACTTTAGCCTGCAATTAAACAAGAATTTAAATAAACTCACGTGTCCACTTCCAACATAGAATTATTAGAAGAATGATTGTTGCGCATACAAAAATTACTTTCCATTTTTGCGACAATGGACTGTAATATTTTTCACGAATTATAATATATATTACCATTAGCCAAATAACTATCAATCGTGGAATAAGTAAACGTGTCGATTCTGTTGACATTATATACACTGTCAATAAGCAGAGTATATCATATAACGATACCATTAACTCATTCTTTTTGTCCTTATTTTTCACTGTGTATAAAATTCCAACTAAGAATATTATTATGAATATAATATAACCTATCATTCCTCATTCCCCCATTTTATCATTTAAAACAACATTTGTCAACAAAAAAAGGACACCTGAAACTCAAGTGTCCAAAGTATTTTCTGCTGCAAAATGTTCTGCAAGCAGCTTGACTATAAGATCATCCATATCGTCCTGTGAAGAACTTTCAAGGGACGGAAACATGGTTGATATCTTCGTGTATATACTTGTTGATACCTGCTCAGTTTTTTTAGCTTTAGGCTGATGACAGATATCGTATACCTTGTCAACGGTCAGTTCTTCGTCTGCGTTTTCATCACAGTATGCACAGACTGCATTGATGTATTTGCCTGGAAACGTTCTGAGGTCATACATCTCAATGTAGTCCGCTATGATATTCTGTTGTTCTTCAGAAAGGTGCGCTAAAAGCATTTCATATCTTCCGAAAGGAATAACCTTATTATCAACCATTGGAATAAGCCTTGCGGATAGCTTCAGCAGATGTACATATCTGTATACTGTCGTGTTGGAAACTCCGAATTTCTCGGATATCTCATTCAGTGTAGCGGTTTCATTGTCCATACCACGTTTATCCATGTACGTTTTGAAAATCTCAGCATTTTCTGAGGGAAGAACATCATCTGTTCTTGTATTAGACTCTGCAACGATCATATATGCCGTAAAGTCGTCTATGTTGTCCTTAATCTGGCATGGAATAGTCGTCAGGCCGCACAGCCTAGCCGCATAGTATCTATGATGACCTGCAAGTATCTCATATTCATTTTCTTTTCTGCGAACTATAACTGGCTGCAGGACACCCAGGTCCCTTATAGAGATAGCCAGCCGCTCGACCTTGGATTGCCTTATCTTGTATGGCTGTTCTTTACCCCCAGGCGTTCTGTATGGTTTGATACTGTTTATATCCAGCTCAACGATCCTCTGAGCTGTACCTTGCCACTGATCAAGATACTCAGCGGCAAGCTCATGGTTGATGTTTTCAGCCTCAGATTGCATATTCTCCTGATGTTGGCTGCGTCTTTCAAGCAAGCTGCACATTATCTATTCACCCTTTCCATTACTTCTTCTGCAAACTCTGTGTACTTTTCAGCAAGCGTATTGCCTGTCAGATTAACACATCCAGCATAGCTTTTCACTGTTTTGTTGACCTGCTCAGGACGAGCTGGAATAACAGTATCAAAAACTGTATCTCCATATATCTTTCGGCAGGCAATGTCTATTTCTTTAGACGTTGTGGTTATATTGCTTCTATTCTCAAGAATGCCAAGTATTTTAAGACGTGGATTCGTTGTTGCCCTTATAGCATTGACCTTTTCTGTAATGAGGTCAATGGCGTCAAAGGCGAATATACCAGCGTCTATTGGTATAATAACGAAGTCTGAAGCGTTAAGAGCATTCTGCGCAAGAAGATCAAGGTCAGGACGATTGTCTATGAGTATGTAGTCATAGGTATTCGTCAAAGCCTTATCACGGAGCATGAGCTTGAGTATATAGTTACAGTTGGCGGATGAGGCGATCACGCTGTTAGCCGAACCGAGCATACGTCCTGCGGATATATAGTCAACGTTTGGATTTTTCTCAGACTTCTTGATATACTCTGCATAGTCTATAGAAGTATCACCAGACGCTGAACTGTATATAAGATCTGCTATGGTCTTTCTTACTGCGGACTCTGAGCAGTAAGAAGTGAGGTTGCCTTGCTTGTCAAGGTCGATAAGCAGCACTCTTTTTCCCAGCTTTCCTAATGAACAACCAAGGTTGAATGTTGTAGTCGTCTTTCCTGTACCGCCTTTTTCTGTAATGATCGAAATAATTTTTGTGTTCTCCATAATGAACATCCTTTCTTGATATCATTTTGTGTTCTCCGAATGATGACATAGAAAAAGCGGCAGGGGAGAACACCGTCCTGCTGCTCAGGGAGCTACCCTGTCTATGCCTGATAGTCAAGCTATCAAAAAAGCTGCCGATATTCTCAGCAGCAATTTTCATAGCTTAGCTTCCCGAAAAAGAAAAAGCCAATGAGTATTGTCTCATCAGCTTTTTGTTTTCTATCTGTACCAGAGATTTTCCATTGTAAAAGGATTAGGAGGATTGTTACCCTTTTTCTTTTCAATCTCATAGTCTATGAACATCTTGTATCTTTTAAGCTCATCAAGGTCAGCTTCAGCAGCTACTCTCATGATAGCTTCTGTTCGTTCCTCAATCTGTGCTTCATGAAGCTCTGTGTCCATTTCTCTGTTTTTTCGGATGAATGTTTCTTCAAGGTCCTCAAGATCGTCAAACTCGGCAGTAGCTTTTCCCTCATCGATCTTGTAGATCTTGCTGCCGTTGAAACCAAACCTTGTAGGGGTATACTCAAAGAAATCATGGCAATACTTGATAGCCTCATCATGTTTGAGCATTTTAGTCAGCTTTTCGGGCTTGATCAGTTCATTGCAGCCACCTGCAAGTGTAGTTGCTTCCTTTTTGTTTTCAATAAGTCTCATAATTCTTCCTCCTTGTATTTTTTACTATATCATAACATATTTTGACGATTTGTCAAGTGCGATTAAAACGCGGGATTGGTAAATATCTCCAAAACCGCGTGCCGAGGGTTCGAATCCTTCTGCCCCTGCCATACTTGTGCAATAAAATAGATGCACACCTCGAAAAGCTCGTATTTACGAGCTTTTTTTGCGTTTTGAGGGTAAA
>ENA-ORLM01001454-ORLM01001454.1-human-gut-metagenome-genome-assembly--contig:-NODE-1454-length-15184-cov-3.417356_pt1 | contig 15184 bp, 16 predicted proteins | sample MGYA00243063_ERZ508815 | MGnify/ENA primary metagenome ERZ508815 (study PRJEB26277, sample SAMN04329768) | human gut metagenome | biome: human-associated habitat | host: Homo sapiens | place: USA...
GGACGTGTGAAGACTTACGAAGCAATCATCAAGGGAGACAATATCCCTGAGCCCGGTATCCCCGAGTCCTTCAAGGTTCTGTTAAAGGAACTGCAGGCACTGGGGCTGGATGTCAGAGTGCTGCGTGAGGATCAGACCGAGGTTGAGATCATGGAGACTGTCGATTACGGTGATACCGATTACCGTTATGAGATGGAAGGTGATCGTAAGTACGATGACGATTACGATAAGAGCTCCCTTGGCGAGATGGGCTATCAGTCACAGGAATTTGATGACAATGGTGAGCTGGTGAACTCTGAGGACGACGATTACGTTGACGATGATTACACCGATGATAGCTTTGACGGCAGTGATGATGAATTTTAATGCTTTGTATAGAAGGGAGTGCCATTAATGTCAGAAACAAAAAATGAAACAACCTATCAGCCTATGACATTTGATGCCATCAAGATTGGATTAGCTTCCCCGGAGAAAATCCGGGAGTGGTCCCATGGTGAGGTATTAAAGCCCGAGACAATCAACTATAGAACACTGAAGCCTGAAAGAGACGGTCTGTTCTGTGAGAGAATCTTTGGACCCAGCAAAGACTGGGAATGTCATTGCGGTAAATATAAAAAGATCAGATATAAGGGCGTTGTCTGCGACCGTTGTGGTGTAGAAGTTACCAAAGCCAGCGTACGTAGAGAGCGTATGGGACATATCGAGCTTGCAGCTCCCGTATCCCATATCTGGTATTTCAAAGGTATCCCCAGCCGCATGGGCCTGATCCTGGATCTGTCTCCCAGAATCCTGGAGAAGGTTCTGTACTTCGCTTCCTATATCGTTCTGGATCCGGGAACCACGAACCTTGAATACAAGGCAGTGCTGTCCGAGAAGGAATATCAGGATGCAAGAGAGACCTGGGGCAACAAGTTCCGTGTAGGCATGGGTGCAGAGGCTATCAAAGAGCTGCTGCAGGCCATTGACCTGGAAAAAGAGGCAGTAGAGCTGAAGACCGGTCTGAAGGAGTCCTCCGGTCAGAAGCGTGCACGTATCATTAAGAGACTGGAAGTTGTAGAAGCTTTCCGTGAGTCCGGTAATAAGCCGGAGTGGATGATCATGGATGTGGTTCCTGTCATTCCTCCCGATCTGCGTCCTATGGTACAGCTGGATGGCGGACGTTTTGCTACCTCCGATCTGAATGATCTGTACAGAAGGATCATCAACCGTAATAACCGTCTTAAGAGACTGTTAGAGCTTGGTGCTCCTGATATCATTGTTCGTAACGAGAAGAGAATGTTGCAGGAAGCGGTAGATGCTCTGATCGATAACGGCAGACGCGGACGTCCTGTTACCGGCCCCGGTAACAGAGCACTGAAGTCTCTGTCCGATATGTTAAAGGGTAAGACCGGTCGTTTCCGTCAGAACCTGTTAGGTAAGCGTGTAGATTACTCCGGACGTTCCGTTATCGTCGTTGGACCGGAACTGAAGATCTATCAGTGTGGTCTGCCGAAGGAAATGGCAATCGAGCTGTTCAAGCCTTTCGTAATGAAAGAACTGGTAGCCAAGGGAATCAGCCAGAACATCAAGAATGCGAAGAAGCTGGTAGAAAAGCTGGATACACAGGTATGGGATGTGCTGGAAGAGGTTATCAAGGAACATCCTGTTATGCTGAACCGTGCGCCGACACTGCACAGACTGGGTATTCAGGCATTTGAGCCGATCCTGGTAGAAGGTAAGGCAATCAAGCTGCACCCCCTGGCATGTACCGCATTCAACGCCGACTTCGATGGAGACCAGATGGCTGTACATCTTCCTCTGTCCCAGGAGGCACAGGCAGAGTGTCGTTTCCTGCTGCTGTCTCCCAACAACTTACTGAAGCCTTCCGATGGTGGACCCGTAGCCGTTCCTTCCCAGGATATGGTACTTGGTATCTACTATCTGACCCAGGAGAGACCCGGTGCAATCGGTGAAGGTAAGTATTTCAAGAGCGTAAACGAAGCAATCCTGGCATATGAGAACCAGGCGCTGACCTTACATTCCCGCATCCATGTGCGTATGCACAAGGTAAATGCAGAGGGCGAGACCATTACCGGTACGGTAGAGTCCACTCTGGGACGTTTCATCTTCAATGAGATCCTGCCTCAGGATCTGGGATTCGTAGACAGAAGCGATCCCGAGAACTTCCTGAAGCTGGAAGTAGACTTCCACGTAGGCAAGAAGCAGTTGAAGCAGATCCTGGAGAAGGTCATCAATACCCACGGAGCATCCAAGACCGCAGAGGTACTGGATGATGTTAAGGCTATCGGTTACAAGTACTCTACCAGAGCTGCTATGACCGTATCCATTTCCGATATGACCGTCCCTGAGAAGAAGGGTGAAATGCTGGCAGCTGCACAGGCTACCGTAGACAAGATCGCAAGCAACTTCAGACGTGGTCTGATCACCGAGGAAGAGCGTTATCGTGCCGTTGTAGAGACCTGGAACGAGACCGATAAAGAGCTGACCGACGTACTGCTGTCCGGTCTGGATAAATACAACAACATTTTCATGATGGCAGACTCCGGTGCGCGTGGTTCCAGTCAGCAGATCAAACAGCTGGCAGGTATGCGTGGACTGATGGCTGATACTACAGGTAGAACCATCGAGCTGCCCATTAAGTCAAACTTCCGTGAAGGTCTGGACGTACTGGAATACTTCATGTCCGCACATGGTGCACGAAAAGGTATGTCCGATACCGCTCTGCGTACCGCAGACTCCGGTTATCTGACCAGACGAATGGTGGACGTATCTCAGGAACTTTCTATCCGTGAAGTAGACTGCTGTGAGGGTCAGGCTGAGATCCCTGGTATGGTAGTCAAGGCATTCATGGATGGCAAAGAGACCATTGAAGGCCTGAAAGATAGAATCACAGGAAGATATTCCTGCGAGGATATTTATGATAAAGACGGCAATATGATCGTTAAGCACAACCACATGATCACCCCCAGCCGTGCTGCCAAGATCTTAAGTGTTGGTGTCAATGCACAGGGTGAGCCCATTGAGGAAGTGAAGATCCGTACGATCCTGACCTGCCGTTCACACGTTGGTATCTGTGCAAAATGTTACGGTGCCAACATGGCAACCGGTGAAGCCGTACAGGTAGGTGAAGCAGTTGGTATCATCGCTGCACAGTCTATCGGTGAGCCCGGTACCCAGCTGACCATGAGAACCTTCCACAGTGGTGGTGTCGCAGGTGACGATATCACTCAGGGTCTTCCCCGTGTCGAGGAGTTGTTCGAGGCCAGAAAGCCTAAGGGACTTGCAATCATTGCTGAATTTGGCGGCAAGGCTGAGATCCGTGATACCAAGAAGAAGCGTGAAGTGGTAATTACCAACGAAGAGACCGGTGAATCCAAGGCATATCTGATTCCTTACGGTTCCCGTATCAAGGTTATCGACGGCCAGGTACTGGAGGCCGGTGATGAACTGACCGAAGGTAGTGTAAACCCTCACGATCTGTTGAAGATCAAGGGTATTCGTGCCGTACAGGATTACATGCTTCGTGAAGTACAGCGTGTATATCGTCTGCAGGGTGTAGATATCGCAGATAAGCATATCGAAGTCCTGGTACGTCAGATGCTGAAGAAGGTTCGTATCGAGAATAACGGCGATACCGAGTTCCTGCCCGGAACTCTGGTAGATGTTCTGGATTTCGAAGAAATGAACGAGAAGCTGACCGCTGAAGGCAAGGAGCCTGCAGAAGGTAAGCGTATTATCCTGGGTATTACCAAGGCAGCACTGGCAACCGAGTCCTTCCTGTCTGCAGCATCCTTCCAGGAGACCACCAAGGTCCTGACAGAAGCTGCCATCAAGGGTAAGGTAGATAATCTGATCGGTCTGAAGGAGAACGTTATCATCGGTAAGCTGATTCCTGTAGGAACCGGTATGAAGAGATATCGCAATACCAGACTGAGCACCGATGCCGTAGAGACCATTGACTTCGGTGGTGATATGTATGGTGACGATGCAGAACTGAACCTGAGCGACGGAAGCGAACTGGATGCAGAAGGTGCAGAACGGAATGAAGATGTGAACACAGAAGCAGAAACTGTGGAAGTGGGAACAGACGCTGATAATCAGTAAAATAAAAAGACTTTATTAAGAAAGGCTCTCCGGGATTTTCCCGGGGAGCCTTTTAGAATCGGAACAATTATTGCAATTCTTCTGTATTCAGAACCTGCCAGGCAGTGATCCGGTAAAAGGTATCTTCATCAGATTCCGGATAGAGGATCTCAATGGTCACCTGCATGGTCTGTAAGTCGGAGATTGGAATCACGTAAGATTTTCCGTGACCTACCGCCACAAAATAGGCTTCTTCGCTGTCACTGGATGCATACATGCGTTGCAACGTCTTATCCATACCTGCCAGGGATTGTTCTGCCTGATTGCAGGCGGCATAATAAGCGGTGGTACGTTCCAGCACACGGGCGCTGAGTTTGCTATCAGCGTTGGCACTGACGATGGACAGTACGGCAAAAGACACCAGGCAGAGGATCACGAATACCAGAAGGATCGAGGCGGATCCGATATTCATGCCGAATTGTTTTTTTCTGGAGGAATTATTCATGGGATCCCCTCCTTTCTGCGGTGTGATGCATGACAGAGAGTGTGTAAATGGGAGATTCCGGTGTAGATACATCATAGACGGTGATCTCGCCTTTCATGATTCCGGTCTCTTCTGCCGGAGTGCTTTTTAGTTCTGCATAAAAGCCGGCGTTATCTTCGGCAGTGCACAGATTCCAGCTGCTGTCAAAGGCAAGGCGGAGAGTGTTTTCATCGGTCAGCTCCGATGGGGAGAACAAATCCTGCATGGCAGCCACATTGCCCTCCAGAGAGAGATAGGACTCTGCCAGATTCTGTGCCTGAACGACAGCATGATTCTGGTTTACCGTCTGTGTGCTCAAAAGATGTGAGCGGGCAAACAACTGGATACAGACGGCACTGGCCAGTGAAAAAAACAGGATCGCTATGATCATTTCCATTAAAAATAAACTGGATCTGGAATGTTTCATAATAAGTTCGGAATCCTTTCTGTTCGGTTTCTATTCTGTGGTAGTATTACAGTGCACGTGGATATAAAAAGTATGGTCCTCTCCGGAGGCGGTTCTCAGGGATATCCGGATCAGATCGTCCGACGCATAGGATAAGGAGAACTCCTGCAAGTCCATAATATCCGTACCGGCAGGCAATACCTGTCCGCCGAGAGAAGCTCCTTCCCGCATAAAAAGTTCTTTTAAATGTCCGTCATACAGATAGAGGTAAGTACAGTAGGTTTCTTCGTCAATTTCGGAAAGCATGCAGAGCGCCGGAACATTTTCCAGATCGGTCAGGAAAATACTGTCAGCGGTATCGTTCTGCCGCACCTTTCCATGATATAAGACACCGCCGTCCGGCTTTCGTAATTGACGCCCATATCTTCTACAGTGTGCTGGTATACATCTGCTCCGATGGTAACAAGGGCAAGTGCGGAGACAGCGAATACACCGAACAACGCCAGAACGAACAAGATATCCACAATAAAATGTTTTTCCTGCTTCTGATGATTTCTATTGTTCATATGTCAGAAACTCCTTTAGTGAGCACCGGTCCGGCGAAGTACAGTGACTTCCGGAAGAAGGTTGCTGCCATAATATTCATAGTCAATGAAGAAGCTGTCCTCGTCATACAACAGTCCGTAATGCTGCTCCAGATATTCCAGAGAAGGAGGATAACAGCCTTCTACGGCATAGCACTGGGAAATGCTGCGTTCCAATGCGGTTTCCAGACTTTCCTGCTGCTTGCTCAGAGTAGATTCACTGACGGAGCCGATGCCCCGCAGAAAAAGAACAAACAATATCACAAAGGCCAGAATGGGAAGTAAATAGATCAGCTTACGCCCGAGGGACATACTTTTTTGCTCAAAACGGTTCATAGTATCGTACTCCTATCCGATGCTGGTCATAATACCCATAAGAGGCAGGATGACCGATAACAGGATCAAGCCCACGATCACCGACAGAATAATGACAAGGGTCGGCTCCAGAATGGCAATGATGGATTGTAGTCTGCGGTTGGTATTTTCCTCATAACGATCCGCTATTTTTTTGAGCACCACATCTACGTTACCGCTGCGGAAACCGACAGATACCATCTGGGAATACAGGTGGTTGAAAATGCCAGCACCGGTCAGAGCCTCGGCAAAATTGGCACCGGCATTAATGGCTTCCTTACAGCTCAGGATCTTCTGTTTCATTTTCTCGTTGCCTACCAGAGCGGCCACCATATCCAGGCTGGAATAGGTATCCATACCGCTGCTTAAGGTCAGTGCCATACCGCTGGCAAAACGTTCGCAGGCCACACTTTCATAAAAACGTCTGGTGAGGGGGAACCAGTTCAGGAACCGGGCGGTGACACGTTTGCCGGTCTGGGTTCTGGTAGCAAAAAGGTACAGTAACAACAATATGCACAGAATACTTACGAAAATAAAGGAATACCGGTTCAGATGGTTGCCGAGACGCAAAAGTGATGCAGCAAACCCGGTCATCTCACTGCCCAGCTCTATATAGACCTGCTCGAAGATCGGCATGACGCGGCTGACCAGTACCACGATGACAGCGGCCATCATGGCGATCATGATAAAGGGATATGTTACAGCATCCCGGATACTGCCTGCGATGGCATCCTCTTTTTCATAATAATCCGCCAGAGAGCTCATACACACATCGAGATTACCGGATTCTTCACCCAGAGCGATCATATGCAGGCAGTAATCGGGGAAGACCTTGGTGGCTTCCAGTGCTTTGTGAAAGCTTTCTCCCTGTCGGCATACGGTAAGGATCTCCTCGAAGATCGCCTTGCCTTCGGGAGACTGGGCATCACTTTGCAGGATGGCCATGCCCTCCACGGGCGGAATGCCTGCCTGAAACAGCATGGCAGCCTGACTGCAAAAAGAAGCGATCTCTTCATTAGAAAGTAGTTTTTTCTCTGTGGTCTTCATGGCGTTTTGTTCCCTTTCACTAATACATTTTCTGCAGGATATAATTACTGCCGTCACCGATGAACTTTTTCAGAGTCTTGTCATCCGTGTTGGCACCGAACGTAGGATCCACCAGGGTCCAGACATTGCCGTCAAATTCTATGATGCCGTTCAGCCATCCGGTATCAGCGGTGTAGACACTGATCCAGGCATGGTAGGCATCCTGGGCATAGCCGACCTCCAGCCGGGTCGGGATCCGCTGGCTTCGCAGCATGCTTGCCATTACCGCTGCATAATCCAGACAGATACCGGTGCTGGAAGCAAGAATGGCATCCACATCGGAGGTATAGCCCGTAGGAGGATCGGAGGCTTTGTCGTAGTCGTAAGTAATATTCTGGGTAATATAATCATAGATCCGGGTGATCACTTCCAGATCCGAGGAAGCACCCTCGGCAAGTTCCTGTCCCTTGGCCACCACTTTGCTGTCCGCAGTAAAATTCACGTACTGGTTGGGGTAGAGAAAAGGGCTGAATGCATCCGTAATCTGTACATCCAGGTCTGCATACAGGCAGGTGGCATAATTGGTACCGGAGATATTTTCATAGATCGTCACGTCATAATATCCGTCTCCGGAAGACAAGGGGAAAGTCTCATAGCCGCCACCGTGCAGATCGTAAGTATAGACAACGGTATCCGGCCCGGTAATGCGCAGTTTGACCTTGGGACAGGTGCCGGTGTAATTGGCACAGACATAGCCGTCAGACATATGAGAATAGTCAATGACAGCCACATCATTGGAAGCTGTTGCTGTTCCGTCGACCCGGGGCACAAGACAGACAGGCGTGGCATCCCGGAGAGGCTCTGCGTCAGCTACGGCTTCCGTTTCAGGAGAAGAGGCATCCGCAGAGCTGATATTCGTATCCGCAGAAGAAGGAACTGCGGAGGATTGTGATGGTTCGCCGTAAGTGTCTGCGACGGGGGCATCCACAGGCAGATTGTCAGAGCCGGATCCGCAGGCACATAAGCCGATTGTCATGGAATATGTAATTAGCAAAATGCGCAGTCGCGCAGATAATTTTGGCATCCGCATAAAAATCGTTACATCCTGTTGTTATTGTTCCAGGCCCGTTACATTATCGGGAGTAAAAAGCAGGTGGAGAGTCTCACCGTTTTTGACGGGGACATAAATATTGGCTTCCTCGGACAAAAAAGGAAAATTGATCACACCCTTGGAGGAATCCACAGAGAGCGGTTCGATGATCTCCCCGGACACAGTCTCCATAAAAGCCTCCTCGTAAAGAATGTTGTCACCGGTGAATTTCAGACTTAAAATATTATTTTCCACATAATCCAGTGTAAGCACCGCAGGTGTGGGGGCCAACAGTTTTTCAGTCATCTCAGAGAGAGGAACGATGGCGAGCGGCGACAAAAAGGTCAGCACGAAGATCAGTGTCGTGGCAACGATCAGCCGGTTGTAGGAGGCGGCATTCACTTTTTTGCGAAGCACCAGCTTGTCAAAAGGGATCGTATTGACCGGCTGGTTGCAACTGGACAGGATATTCTGCAAAGCATTGTTGGCAGTTGTCATGTCCAGTTCATATCTGTTTTTTTTATGAAAAAACATCATTCTGTTATCCTTTCATACTTTCTTTCAAATGTTCCTGTCCGGAGGCAATGTAGCGTTTGACGCTGCTGCGGCTGATCTCCATGGCTGCAGCGATCTCTTCGAGCTTCATGTCGTTATAGTAGCGCATGATCAGGACCTGCTTCTCATTGAAAGGAAGCTGCTCTAAGGCGTCCGCCAGCCGGGAATATTCATCCTTCTGCTGGTAGTGCAGTTCCGGATTGGCATCCAGATGAGGGTCCTGAAGAATATCCAGAATTTCCTGACTTAAGACCTGACAGTCATTCTGCGGACGATTCTTCTGGGTCATGTCATAACAGACATGGAAACAGATGCGGTTCAGCCAGGCGATAAAAACGGTGGGATCATTCAGTTTTCCGATGTTTTTCAAAGCCAGTATGTAAACCTCCTGCATGGCATCCTGAGCGAGAAAGTCATCTCTCAGATAATGCCTGGTGTAGTTGTATACTTTATTATAGGTAAGAGCATACAATTCTGCGAAGGCATCCGAGTCGCTATGCTGGGCACGGATCACAAGACCGGCAATGTAAGGAATGTTCAAGTCTTTCATGCGTTCGTCTCACTGTTGTGTTAACGGGTTCCTTAGGGGTGCAGCTTGTTGTAGGTCTCTGTGAGCAGGGTGGAAAAATATTCGGCATGCGCCTCTTCATTTAAAATATATGCGTATTGGATCTGAATGGGAGCGTTACTGTGCTCCTCGTTGTACTCTTTTAACTGCTGGTTCAGACTTTCGATGAAATATTCCATGGTGTCATGAGAGCCGTGGTTGACGATCATCAGGAATTCGTTGCCTCCGTTACGGCCCACCACACCGAAAGCATCACCAACGCTTTCCAGAATACCGGAGAAGTCTTTTAACATCTGGTCACCTACGACATGGCCCATGGTCTGGTTGGTCTCTTTCAGGTTGGTGATGGTCACCATATAGCAGGCTACATGAGCCAGAGATTCCGGAGAGTCATAGGTCTCGAAGACCACGTCCAGACCGTGCCGGTTGGGGATACCGGTCAGATGATCCAGGAAGGCCGCACGGTTCAGAGCATGGCTTTCTTCGGCAAAAGTGCGTAATTTATAGAAATCGTATAATAACCATATCAGATTAAATAATGCAAGGATCCAGGAAAGTGTGCATAAGATAAACAGAGTCCGGTCTTCGAAAAGCTTTGTGCCCAGTGCAGGGTTCAGAGTCAGGACCAGAACATAGGCGGTTTCCAACAGCAGAAGAAGAATTAACTGCACGGTTTTGGTGTTACGGAAGGTTTTTACGAATTTCTTTTTCTGTATCATATAGGTTCACTCCTTTGATTGCGCTGGTGGTGAGGTGTACATCGGGAAATCACTTCGCCGTTCGCCAATCATGCAAGCATGTTGGCTCTCTTGCGCTCATTATATCATAACAGGCACTTAAAAAAAAGAAAAGAAATATTGAGCCATTCCGCTTCTTAGCGCCGTCTTTATATACGGAAGTGCTTCCGGAGTGTATGAGCGGAGGCGTGGCTGCATATATGGAACGTATTATTTATACGGTTTACATAAGAAGAAAACGGACAGGTCAATGTCCGGCGTAAGATATCCATCAGGGAATTCCCTGGTGGATATTTTCATTTTAGGGAAAAGCAGAATTTGTCGAAGAGGAGAGGACAATGTTGGAAACGATCTTGAATAATTTTCATCTGGAGAAGATCCTGTGGATCCTGCAAAAAAGGATTGCATACATTATGATCCTGGGGGTACTGGGAGGAATGGCGGGAGGCGCTTATGCATATCTGACTAACAGTACACTTTACCGGGCGGAGGTATCCTTCTATGTATACAGTGATCCGGACTATGTGTATGATTCTTCGGTCAATATCTCAAATTCCGAATTTACCCAGGCCAAGAATCTGGTACAGAGTTACATATTAATCCTGAAGAGCAACACGATCCTTCAGAAGGTGCTGGAGGAAGCCGGGCTGGATTACGGAACGGAAGCTTTGTCGGGAAGAATCGGTACCAGTGTGGTGGAAAACACGGCAGTGTTCTATGTCTACACTTATGACAGCGATCCTTACCGGGCCATGGAGCTGGCCAATGCTATCGGCAGGGTGGCTCCGAAGGAGATCGGCCGGATCGTGAAGTCCGGTGGCATTGAGGTGATCGATTATGCCACACTGCCGGAAGCACCCTACAGTTCTACCAGTCTGGTCAATTATGCACTGGTGGGCTTTGCCGGATGCTTTGGGGCATCCTTTGTATTGTTTCTGCTGGCAGGACTGATGGATACCACGATCCGCAGGCGGTACGAACTGAAGCTGGCATTCCGGATTCCGGTGCTGGGAGATATTCCGCAGATCCAGGCGCCGGACCGGAAGAGTAAGCCCGTGTTGGTATTGGGGGAGAACAGCTCCTTTGCCGTGAGGGAATCCTATAATACCATCCGGGCAAACCTGCTGTTCACGGGAAAAGGAGAACGTTGTCCGGTCTATGCCGTCACCAGTGCGGATAAGGATGAAGGCAAGACTTTGAACAGTGTCAACATCGCCATCAGTTACGCACAGCTGGGCAAAAAAGTATTGCTCATCGACGGAGACATGCGGAATATGTCGGTGGCATCTCTGCTAAAGCTCCGGGGCAGACTGGGACTGAGCCAGTATCTGGCGGGATTGCGGGAGACACCGCAGATCGTGGAATACCGGCAGAATCTGGATGTGCTGGTGGGAGGAGAAAATCCACCGAATCCTTCCGAACTGTTGGGCGGAGAGCGGATGAAGGAGCTGCTTACGACGTTGCGTAGCCGGTACGACTGCATCATTATTGATCTGCCGCCGGTAGGAATTGTGACGGATGCCCTGCTATTGTCCCATGAAGTCACCGCCTATCTTCTGGTGGTGCGGGCCGGCGTCAGCCATATGAGCCGGGAAAAGGCGGCGGTGACACTGTTAGAGCAGGTGGATGCGGATATCTGCGGCATCCTGTTCAACGGCCTGCCGCCAAAATCTAAGGACTGTAACTACAGACTGCAGCAATACTGGCAGGAATATAAACAGCAAAATGGGGAAGCAGTTTGAAAAAAAGGGAGGTCTTTATGAAAATATGTTTTGCCGCATCGTCGGGCGGCCACTTTGAACAACTGATGATGTTAAAACCGCTAATGGAAAAATACGAAAGTTTTGTAGTAACGGAGAAAACAGGCTATGAGGTGAAGACACCGGTGAAATGTTACTATCTGCAGCAGGTGAACCGGAGACAGTGGAGATGCCTTTTTTATCTGTTGAAAAATACCGTGGATTCGTTGCGGCTGTTGCATAAAGAACAGCCGGATGTGGTGGTCTGCACCGGAGTGCTGGCCATGATCCCGCTGTGCATGGAAGCCAAGCTCTCCGGCAGGAAGCTGATCTACATCGAGTCATTTGCCAAAGTGACTTCGGCCACACTGACGGGAAAACTGTTATATCATTATGCGGATCGTTTTTATGTCCAATGGACACAGATGAAGGAAATCTATCCGGATGCGATCTGCCTGGGGGGAATTTATTAGGATGATATTTGTAACGACCGGATCTCAGAAGTTCCAGTTCAATCGATTGTTACAAAAGATAGATCTGCTGATCGAGGAAGGCATGATAAGAGAGGAGGTGTTTGCCCAGATCGGAGTCAGCGATTATCAGCCAAAGCATTATGAATACTGCAGGTTTCTGGACAGAGAAGGCTTCACCGGGAAGCTGCGGGAATGCCGGATGGTCATTACCCATGGTGGAACCGGTGTGATCATCGGCGCCGTAAAACAAGGGAAAAAAGTGATCGCAGTGCCGAGACTTGCCAGCTACGGGGAGCATGTGGACGATCATCAGGTACAGCTGCTTCGGGAATTCGACGGAATGAACCTGATCTGTGCCTGTTATGACAGTGAGAAACTGGGGGATTGCATCCGGGATACCGGCAGCAGGGACTTTGCCGGATACCATTCCAATACCCGGAGGATCCTTAAGGATATTGAGAATTTTTTAATTGCGGAAGAGGGGGAAAACCATGGAAAACATTCAAAAATTTCGTAAAAAAGGGAAAAAACTGGGAGAGTATATGATGACGAAGCTGCGCCTTTTGCGGGATCAGAAAAAATATCGCTCCCGGGGAGTGACATTAAAATATATGCTGGACCGGGTGGATTCCCGGGATCTGATCATCGTTTTCAGCTCCTGCACCAGAAAAGGGATCCGGGCCAGATACAATTATGTCCGGACGTTAAAGGAAGTTCCCTGTAACAAGTTGTTTCTGTTGGATGATTTTGCGTCAGATCACAGAGGTTCCTTTTATCTGGGCAGCAATATGAAATTCGAGGAGGCGGTCGTTGTAAGGGAACTGATCGACCGGGTACGGGAGCAGACCGGAGCAAAACGCCTGATCTTCTGCGGTTCCAGCAAGGGCGGTTACACGGCACTGAATTTCGGACTGGACTATCCCGGAAGCTATATGGTGGTGGGTGGCCCCCAGTATTTTCTGGGACAAAGCCTGCTGGACACCGGGAATATTGAGGCGTTGAAGCATATTGCCGGACAGGTTTGTAAGGAAAAGGTCGAATTCCTCAATGAGTATCTTCCGAAAAAGGTGGCAGCCAACCGTTATGCGCCCTCCCAGAGGATCTATCTGCATTATTCCGACAGCGAACACACCTATGAGGAACATATCCGCTATCTGCGCCGGGATCTGGCGAAAAAGGGATACCGCTGCAGCGAGGACGTGGCACATTACAAGGAACACGGGGAGATCAGTCTGTATTTTCCGGAATTTCTATTACATAGTGTGGAGGAAATCTTATGCCGGCAGTCAGCGTGATCGTTCCGGTATACAATACGGAAAAATATCTGGAGGAATGCATTCGTTCCCTGACAGAGCAGACGTTGTCTTCACTGGAACTGATCTTCGTGGATGACGGTTCCACGGATGCTTCTCCCAAGATTCTGGAAAGATATCGTGCCAGGGATCCCGAACACATCCGGGTCATCACCCAGAAGAACGCAGGGCAGGGAAAGGCAAGAAATGTAGGACTTGCGGCTGCCACGGGAGAATATGTGGGATTCGTGGATTCGGATGATTATGTGGACAGGCGTATGTACGCGGCCATGTACACCAGGGCCGGTTCCGAAGAACTGGATCTGGTGGAATGTGATTTTCATTATCTGGAGGAAGATGGCAGAGAGAAGCGCTCTTACGGTTCGGCGGCTCCCTGGAACAAGCTGATCCGCAGGAGACTGCTTACGGACAACGATATATGGTTCCCGGAGGGGTATATCTATGAGGACACCTCTTTCTACCTGAAGTTACGTCCCTTTGTGAAAAAACAGGCGAAAATGCTGGGAGTCTATGTCTATCACCGGGACAGAGGGGATTCTACCATGAATGACAATAAAAGCAGACGGGTGGGAAATATTTTTCCGGTATTGCAGGATGCCTGTCGGTTTTACCGGGAAAAAGAACTGATGGATATTTATGGGAAAGAACTGGAATATTTCTGTACGAGGATCCTGTTGTGCAGTTCCATGGGGCGGATCTCCAGAGTGCGGGACCGGAAGCTGCGGAAATCTCTGCGGGAAGAGACTTTTGTGTTCCTTCGGGAAAATTTTCCGGAGTATCGGAAGAACCCCTATCTGGGCAATGGACTGAAAGGGCGTTATCTGCGGATCGCCACACCGGCATTGTGCGGGATCTGTGGGGGAACCATCGGCAGATGCAGGCCGGGAGGGTTACCTGGATAGAAAATGGCGGACAGAGAAAAGGGGAAAAATATGCGGATATCGGTAGCAATGGCCACTTATAACGGGGCCAGATTTATCACAGAACAGCTGGATTCCATCCGGCTTCAGAGCCTTCCGGTGGATCAAGTGATCCTGCGGGATGACGGTTCCTCGGATCAGACGCTGGAGATCGTACGGGAATATCTGGAGACTTACGAGTTGGCACCGGCATGGAGGATCACACAGAACGGAAAACGACTGGGGTATGCGGAGAATTTCCGGGCAGCGGTGGAAGAGACGGACGGTGATTATGTCTTTTTCTGCGATCAGGACGATATCTGGGAACCGGACCGGGTGGAAGATATGGTGAGCGAGATGGAAAAACGGAGAGAGATACTGGTGCTGGGATCGGAATTCGTACCGTTTACAGTGGATCCCGATGCTCCTTCTGTCAGCAGGAGCGTATTGAAAAGCTTCCGGGGGGACGGAAGCATGGAGCATGTTGCATGGAGTCCGGCCCATATTTTCATCGGCAGTGAGGGCTGTACCATGTGTCTGCGCAGAGAGTTCCTGGAAGAGACGAAGAAGTACTGGTATCCCGGGTGGGCGCATGATGAATATGCCTGGAAGTTGTCCCTGTGCATGGACGGCTGTTACATTCTGCACAGTGTTACGTTACGGCGGCGAATGCACTCGGGTAATGTATCCAAACGCAAGATGCGGGATCTGGACAGACGGATCGCTTTTTTCCGGGAATTGCAGAAAAGTCATGAAACCACTCTGCGGTTCGCCGAGGACTTTGGAATGCCGGAGGAAGCGAAGGAACTGTTAAGACGCAATATCCGGGCCACA